>ENA-UONW01001758-UONW01001758.1-human-gut-metagenome-genome-assembly--contig:-CS52-NODE-1758-length-24178-cov-6.707126_pt1 | contig 24178 bp, 18 predicted proteins | sample MGYA00242463_ERZ724010 | MGnify/ENA metagenome assembly ERZ724010 | reverse complement strand
AAATATAAAAAATATTGTTTAAATATTTTGCTTAACAAAAAATTTTTCGGCATAAACATTATTTTATTGTATTCTATATACAGATAAAAACCAGCGTGGCAGACAAATTACAATTTGTCTGCCACGCCATTATTCAAGATTATAGTCCTCAAAAAGAGGATTAATACTCGTCCTCGTTGAAAAGGAAGTCTTCTTTTGAAGGATAATCAGGCCATATTTCTTCGATTGATTCATATACGTCGCCTTCGTCTTCTATCTCCTGCAGATTTTCAATAACCTCCATAGGAGCACCTGAACGTGTGGCATAATCGATCAACTCATCTTTTGTTGCCGGCCATGGAGCATCCTCCAATTTAGAAGCCAATTCCAAAGTCCAATACATAAAATATTCTCATATACTTTTAATGTTTTAAAAATGCTTTTTGCAAGTGGCCGCAAAAATAACATTTTTATTGATATCAGCAATTTCTTTTCCATATTATTTCTTGTTGACCAGCAAATACATTAAGTTTTCGCGCCAAAACGAAGAAATAATCGGACAAACGGTTAATATAAGCAGTGACATTATCGTCCAAAACAAGATTTTCAGCTTCGGCAAGACGATAAATACATCTCTCTGCACGACGGCAAACTGTACGGCAGACATGAGCAGAAGCGGCTCCACGTGTACCAGAAGGCACAATGAAAAGATGCAATGGAGGAAGTTCTGCATCAATATGGTCTATCATTTCCTCAAGCTCATTAACCATCTCGGTAGTAACGATGCTGTGAGGGCGTATAGACATATTCTTCGTATCAGTAGCCAGATATGAACCAACAACAAAAAGCATCTGTTGTATACGGTAAAGAAAGCGCCTATCGTTCTGGTCGTGCACGTAAGTTATCAACACGCCAACCTGGGCATTCAATTCATCAACTGTACCATAGGCTTCTAGTCTCACATGAGTCTTTGAAACCCGCTGTCCGCCAACAAGAGCAGTTTCGCCGTTGTCACCAGTCTTCGTGTAAATGTTGCTCTTTTTTGCCATAATGATAAAAATATTAAATGGTTTATGCCACCAGTACAGCGGCCGTGTTTTTATAGTTGTCGCGTTTGAATATCAAACGATATATCAAAGACATCAAAGCGTAAAATTCTGTTTGCACCGTCTCTTGTCGAAAAAGACCAGGCCGACACGCCCAAGATCGAACGTCACTGCCGTTCTTTCATCACTCAGAACTTCATCCCACAAAATTCGGCCTTCATCCGAAGAAATATCTTCCAAAATAAAAAGACTACTGCTGTCTACATTGACAATTGCAAATTCATACAAATTTCTGTATTCTTCTTTCAACGGGAATTTCAGAATTCCAATTTTGCCACGTCGCCCGATTTCATTTCTGCAGATGTCCAGAACGTCACCTTCACGATATTCGACATTGAAATGCCCAAACAGTCCCTTAGACATTTCAGAGAACGAAGAATCAACAGCACAGCACTTTATTTTCTTTGCCGGCAAGGACATATAACATATTCCAAGCGCATCAGAAATACCTGCTTGAAGCACATAAGACGGTTTTAACCTATTTGAAATCTTGAATAGTGTCTCATAATAATGTTTAAGGGCAATGCCGACGTCCAATCCTAAGGATGCAATTACAACCTTCATATCATCAAAAGCATAATATAAAGATTTTTCTTCCAGAACATCCCTTACAAACTCATAGGACCAAGGAGATTGCACTCCAAAACCTCGACGGTGGCGTAATCTATTAGGTAATGTAAGAAGATACTTTATGTTCATATGGCATGCGCGGGATTTTCTTAATTGAATTCTTCATCGGCCATGCATTAAATAATCTCAGTAGAGGTGTATACAAGACCTGTTTGTATGACAAACTTAGACAAAAAAACTCACAAATCCTATATTTATACCATTTTTAAATATCCTCAAACAAACTATAGTCCAATGCCCGACAAACAACCGACACATGGACTACATGTTCCACCGTCTATATGCAAACAATGATTCTATCAGGCTCATTACTTCAGGCGTTGTGCAACAACATTCCAGTCAATGATTGACCATATTGCAGCAACATAATCCGCTCGTCGGTTCTGCCAGTCAAGATAATATGCATGTTCCCAGACATCTATGCAAAGCAACGGACGCCGTCCATGGCGGAGAGGCGTATCAGCATTCATATACTGTCCAACACACAATTTTCCTCCTGAATCCACTTCCAGCCACGCCCATCCGCTTCCAAACAGCGAAGTAGCAGCCTGTGTCATTTTCTGTTTAAGAATCTCCAATGTTCCAAAATCTCGTTCAATCATAGCCTTCAATTCCTTTGATGGAACCGTTGCAGGTGCATCTGAAGGCTGGAATTGCAAGAAATACATCATATGATTGAACGCTTGTCCTGCATTATTGAATACTGGTCCATCAGGCACAACCTTTATCATTTCAGCAAGTGACAAATCTTCCCATTCTGTACCTGCAATCTTGGCATTCAGATTGTCAACATACGCCTGATAATGTTTGCCGTAATGATAACTGATTGTCTCGGTAGAAATTATCGGCTCCAATGCATTATGCGCATAAGGAAGAGGAGCAACCATTATTAGTTCACGTGTATCCATATAGCCGAATTATTGAGGTTATAAACATTCATTATTTGCATTCAAGACAATTAAAGCACAATAAATGTTCAAACTAAAATATTTTTTTCGCAAAAAAAACAAATCCGCAACAAAAATACACTTATCATCATACGCCGTCACCCGCAAGTACAAGCCACTCAGCGCCCTTGCATTTTCCTTTTCAGAGTGATGAATCTGTCGCATATAATCTTTTTCAAGCTTTTCTGCGGCACACCATTATAGAATCTTATAAGTTTCTGGAATTCCTCTTCATTGTCAATCTTAAAGCCATTCTTCATGAACATGCGGAACATGTAATACAATCCGCGTTTTTTCTCATAAGGAAGATGCCATACCGCCAGATTTTCGTCTCCTGGCACAACAGTTCTGAAGTCAGGGTTGGTCCACATTCGCTTTACGACCTTATTGGCATCGGCATTCCGTATTCCCAAATGTTCGGCCAACATGCTCAACACATGCGCTTCTTCACATAATTTCGGTTTGCCATTGCCCACCTGCATGAGATTATAATCCCAAAGTTCGGGGAAGCTTTTATTTATATCTGCGACCTTGTCCTTTCTGAGAGCAACAAACTCCCCTCCATAATAATACAAAGGCATCTTTGGAGCTTTACCATAAAGGTCAGAGTATATCTGAGCCATGCCGGAAAGAGTCGTCCCATTTATGAGCAAATCCTGTTTACGGTGCAATTCATATAAAGCACTACCTTTGCTTCTGACACCATCAAAGAACGAATTCAGAGAACTACGGCATATGCAATCAGCATCACAAACCAGAAGACAATCATCATTGCGCATTACAGAGCCCATATATTTAAATATATCATAAATATAGAACTGATTCTGCCAGGCATCATGCCATCCCTTTGGAGGACGGCATGTATAAGGAATCGTGACAACCTTTACATCCAGCACATCAAAAGCTTCACGCAGATATGAAGGAAGAACATCTACACCTATATTTGTAAAAAATATCAGGACTGCATCAGGATTGAAATGTCTGAATGTAGCAAAAAAAGGGACCTGTATCTGCATATATATTGAGTGCAGAAGAGGCGAATCGCCTCTGCCTCCCCCTTGAGGATAGAAACTGGCCTCATCCTTTCCTTCTTTATAAAACCATGTTGCAATATAATTTCTTTCGCCAATCATCTCTTATCAGTTCAATCTAATATGTTATTGTTATCTTCCGCTTTGTCGTTGCTCTTTCCCATATATTCATTTTTTATATCATCAAGAAAAGCTTCTATATCAGCTGCCAGTCTTTTGTATGGTTCCGACGACTTGAATCCCGTATTGCGTCGTATCATCGATTCCACAGGACATTGGCTGTGCTGATAGCTCGACAGTTCATTATCCATCTGCTGTGTGTGTTCTGCCAACCTTTTAATTTCCTTCTCGCGTTCACGCCTCAATTGGGTGCACACCGACTCCATCACCGGCATAACGACATTATCCATCAGATGATGACCCTGAATAAACAGATAAGTATTGTCAGGCCTCACTCCAAGAGTCTCCAGTTCAGCCTTAAGAGGCTTCAGTTCACCTTTTGCCTGCGGATAGTGACGCTGCATCCATGCCATCTTATGATTGACAGCCTGTCTGACCGACTCTAAAGCCCGCTCTGGATGAAAAGTATTTACATGATGTATGGTTATAAAATTACAGAACGTCATCAAAGGAAATTCCTTGTTACGTCCATGCCGGTAAAGCCATACAGTCCATACGAACAAATCATATATAATCTCCGAATACAAACGCAGATAGCCCTCGAAGTCAAATATGTCCCTATCATTTAAAGTAGACATCACGCAAACATTGTGCAGAGTCGGGGCATAACATTGATAATTCTCTATCGAATATACATAAGTATGAAATACATAAGGACTGTCAAGCATAAAACGTGACATCGGTGAAGTTCCCTGCAACAGATAATCATAATCTGCATCGACACATGCAATCATGTTCGTGCCAAGATTTTCGCCCAATCGGTTCATAAGTGCAGTTTTCTTTCCGCGTGACAGATTGCTCTTCGACGGCAGCATTATCTCAAAACAGACATGTTCATTTTCGTATGCAGAAAGCACATCACGCCAAAAGAAAATGTCATCATAGCTTTCCACATAAGCAATAACCTTATGCCGATTCTGTTTTGATTTCAGCCGGTTGGCGGCTCCAATATACATTGAAGTCAAATTGTCGGTAAGTCGTCGTGCCATGGTATCAACAAATTAAAACCGTTAAGACATCGTCTCATTTCGGACCTACATCAATCATGATGAACAAAGCATCATTTTTGATGCCGAGCCTCCTCCGAAAGCCATCACAGAGTCATGTCCGTAACTTCTGTAACAGCATCAATCCATCCATTCATGACCAATGCAGGTGAATGTGTAGAAAGAATTATCTGAGTATTAGGATTCAGATTTCTGATAAGACTGATAAGTCTCTGCTGCCATTCCACATGCAGGCTGATTTCAGGTTCATCCATAAGCAAAGCATAATGCTCTCCGTTCTCAACCAAGACAGTCAGAAGAATCACAAGCATCTGCTTTTCGCCAGAAGACAACTGATAAGGCGTCAAATGCACATCGCCCTGTATAAATTGTATTTCATTGTTCTTCCGGTCGATTTTTTTACCTGTTTCACTGAACAACTCATCCATTGTATTCTGGAACTTTGTCTTCGGAACAGAAACCTGCTGAGCCTTTATCTGGTCGTCAGGATTGCCGCTAGACAACAGTTCAATGATTCTGTTTCCCATATTTACCTGATAATCCAGATAACGACGTTGAAGTTTATAAATTTGCCAATCAAGCTCCGTCTTCACACGCGAATCCGACAGTTTCTCCATCAAATCGCTATGTATAAGAGGTCTGTCAAAACTCCTGATGACATCATATTTCATATAAGTGGCATCTGCAGGGAACAATGTTATTTTTATTCCTCCTGGAGCCTTGTCGGCAACAAGCTCACCACTATCCATATTGCTCAATTCACGAACAGAATGGTTTATTATAGTACTCTTGCCGACACCATTTATGCCGCTGAGAATATTGACATCTGGACGAAGGTGCCAAGCTATATGCCGACCTCCTTTCCACAACGCCTTGATTTCTATACTTTCTATATATTCTGCACGCTTTCCCATTTCCAGCAAATTTAGATGGTTAACACAACAAAGATAAGAAAAAATCTCATATACCGAAGCATTGCCATGAGGCAAAACACAAGCGGAATATTCTTATTAACAAAACATATATAAAAGGCAGAAAGTTTTACACCGGGCTGCATTTTAACAATGTAAGCACGGCATAAAACTTTCCGCATTATTGGGTTTAATATATTACCTTCCTATTTTCTAAGATTCATGCTTCAAGAATTGTGCATCCCTCACAAGGTTTGATTTGCTTGAAGAAATCATTACCCTTGTCGTCAACAAGGATAAATGCAGGGAAATCCTCAACCTCAATCTGCCATATTGCTTCCATTCCGAGTTCCGGATATTCGATGCACTTGATGCTCTTGATGTTGTTCTGAGCCAAGATTGCGGCAGGACCACCGATAGAACCGAGATAGAATCCTCCGTGCTTCTTGCAAGCGTCAGTAACCTGCTGTGTACGGTTACCCTTTGCAAGCATAATCATAGAACCTCCGTGCTCCTGGAAAAGGTCAACATAAGGATCCATACGGTTTGCAGTCGTAGGTCCCATACTTCCGCAGGCCATACCAGCTGGAGTCTTGGCAGGACCAGCATAGTATATCGGGTGATTCTTTATATAATCAGGCAAATCTTCACCGCGGTCAAGACGTTCCTTAAGCTTAGCATGTGCGATGTCACGTCCGACGATGATTGTACCGTTGAGTGAAAGACGAGTTGCAACAGGATACTGACTCAACTGCTTGCAAACCTCGCTCATTGGTCTGTTGAGGTCAACGCGAACAACTTCGCCTTCACCGGCCTGTCTCAATTCTTCTGGAATCAATTCGCCTGGATTATCATCCATCTTCTCAATCCATATACCGTCCTTGTTGATTTTACACTTGATGTTGCGGTCTGCAGAGCAGCTAACACCGAGACCTACAGGACAGCTTGCGCCGTGACGAGGCAGACGTATGATGCGTACGTCGTGAGCCATATACTTGCCTCCAAACTGAGCACCAAGACCAATCTTATAAGCTTCCTTCAAGATTTCCTTCTCGAGTTCAACATCACGGAATGCACGTCCTGTCTCATCACCTGTAGTAGGCAGATTGTCATAATAGTGAGTAGAAGCGAGCTTCACAGTGAGCAGGTTCTTTTCAGCAGAAGTACCACCGATTACGAATGCGATATGATAAGGAGGACAAGCAGCTGTTCCGAGACTCTTCATTTTTTCAATCATGAACGGGATGAGCTTCTCGCGGTTGAGCAGAGCCTTTGTTTCCTGATACAGATAAGTCTTGTTGGCAGAACCGCCACCCTTTGTAACGCAAAGGAATCTGTACTCCATACCCTCAGTAGCCTCGATATCAATCTGTGCAGGCAGGTTGCACTTGGTGTTGACTTCTTCAAACATTGAAAGAGGAGCATTCTGGCTGTAACGCAGATTCTCTTCCGTGTAAGTCTTGTAAACACCCTTTGCAAGAGCTTCCTCGTCGCAGAATCCGGTCCACACCTGCTGACCCTTTTCGCCGTGAATGATGGCAGTACCTGTATCCTGGCACAAAGGCAATTTTCCCTTAGCCGCAACTTCTGCATTGCGAAGGAATGTAAGAGCCACATACTTATCATTTTCGCTGGCCTCCGGATCACGGAGAATCTTTGCAACCTGAAGGTTGTGTGAACGGCGCAACAGGAACGAAACATCGCGGAATGCGGCGTTGGCCATTGCTGTCAATCCTTCTGGAGCCACCTTAAGAATAGGTTTTCCTTCAAACTCGCTTACTGAAACGTAATCTTTAGTAAGCAGATAATACTCCGTATCGTCCTTCTGAATCTGAAACATCGGAGCGTACTTGAATTCTGGTGCTTGAGCCATAACTATTAATATTTATGTCGTATTGTAAATCAGCAAAATGCTTGATGCCCTGCAACGGTTAAGCCCACCGTTGCCTGACATCAAGCAAAGTTATAAAGAAAATACCAAATTATCAACTTCCTAAAAAATCAATAGCCGAAAATTTCTTCGGTAGAGACATGCTTCACTGGAGCAATCTTGCGGAGTGCATCCATATCGAGCTCTTTTTCGTCGCCGAGAATCATGTACTTGAAAGTACTTCCCTTAACGAAATCCTTTTGGAACCTGCACACATCGTCGAGCGTCATGGTCTTTGCCTTGTTGTAGACATCCTCATACATATCATGGTCGATTCCATATTCTCTCATCGTAAGATAATAGTTGAGCACACTTCCGTTGACGAGACGTCTCGTTGCCAAGCGCTTTAACAGAGCATCCTTGGCAATATCGAATGCAGACTCTGAAACCGGCATATCGTTGATTATGCTGTTGAATGTGTTCACACAGTCCATAAGCTTGTCGTTCTGCGAGATAATCATTGCATTATACACAAACGGTTGCATTTTGCTTCGTCCGTCGCTGTAGCTTGCACCAGCATAATAAGCCAATCCTCTCGACTCACGCATCTCCTGGAACACGATAGAGTTCATTCCACTGCCGAAATATTCATTATACATGATTATAGCAGGCAGATATTCAGGGTTATACTTAACACCCTTGTTGGAGAACATCATCAGATATATGTTCTTTGCCTTATATGGGGCAATGCAAATCTCACTGCTGTCAGTGCGCAAAGGCATATATTCACGGTCTGCCTCCGGAGCCAAAGGTTTCTTTGCCATCTTGTGCTTGCCTGCTATGATTCGCTCAGCATTGTCAGCCTTCTCCGGACCGTAATATGTTACTGTCTGCGAACAGTTCCAAAGGTTGCGCAGACTGCCAAGCAATGTCTTTGCATCCATAGACTTCAGTTCCTTCTCCGAAAGGATATTTGTAGAAGCATTCACCGGACCGTATTTGCCCCACATGCTCAACTGTCTGAAATTGCTTTCCTGATTGAGCTTATTGTCGGCACGTGTCTTCATCACATTGGCCACATAATCCTCATAAGCCTTATCATCCGGTTTAGCTTTAAGAACAGCCTCTTCACACAGAGCCAGAGCTTTCTCCATATTTTCGGCAAGACCGCTCACACTCACATAAGTCTTATCCTCAAGAACGTTTATGTTCATGCTGCATGCAAGCTTATAGAATTCAGTCTGAAGCTCTTCGGCAGACATCTTCGATGTTCCCAGATAGTCAAGAAGTTCAGAAGCAAAAGGAAGCGACTTGTCAGTCTTACTTCCGCGGTCGAATATATAACATACGCTGAACAATCCGTTCACATTGTTATGCTTATATATCATCTCCGTGCCATTCTTGAACGAGCGATGTTCCAGTTCCTTGTTGAAATCCACGAACACAGGTTCTATAGGTTTAACCTTTGAGTTTCTCACTTCAGCAACGAAATCGCTTGTCTTGTCGCGGTTCATTTCGATAGGTGAAATCTCAGGTTTCTCCATTTTCTTCTCGTTCTTGTCTACGCCCTTATATTTATATATGCAAGCATATCCGTCTGTGAGATATCTTTTTGCAAAAGCCATGACATCCTTCTTTGTTATACGGCTCAGGCGATCGAGCTGTTCCACGACATCCTTCCAGTCCTGTCCGTTTACGAATGCGTTCACAAACATGTCTGCACGTGCATCATTTCTCTCAAGCTTCTTCATTCTTTCAAGCTTCATATTGTTTATGATAGCCTGAAGAAGCGACTCATCAAAATCGCCGGCAGCCACTTTAGCCACACACTCTCTCATTATTGTGCGCAGTTCATCGAGTGTCTGTCCTTCTTTCGGGTTAGCTACAGCTATAAGCATCGAATAATCGCTCAACTGATAATCGAACACGCCCGAATCCAGAAGTCTCTGCTTCTGATTGAGGTCAATATCAAAAATTCCGGCCTTGCCGTTAAAAAGAATCTTTGAAATTATCTTAAGATAGTCACTGTCTTTTCCGCCCATACCAGGGAAACTCCATCCCATCAGCACAGACTCTGCTTCCGGACCATATACGGTTTTCACCACTGGTGCAGTCAAAGGTTTTTCCTTTTCAAACTTCAGCACAGGCAGATTCGGATTAGGTTTCCAGTTTCCGAAATACTTGTCGATTATGCCGACAACAGTATCATAGTCGAAATCACCGCTCATGCATATAGCAATATTGTTAGGCACATACCACTGCTTGTAGTAGTTTTTGATATTCGTAATCGACGGATTCTTCAACTGCTCCTGAGTACCAAGCACAGACTGTGTACCATAAGGATGATGAGGGAAAAGCGCAGCCATCAGACTGTCGACAGACTTGCCGTTGTCATCGGTAAGAGAAATGTTTTTCTCCTCATACACAGCCTCAAGTTCTGTATGGAATCCGCGTATGACGCAATTGCTGAAACGCTCGGCCTCAATCTTCGCCCAGTTCTCCACCTCGTTCGACGGAATATTCTCAACATAGCATGTAACGTCCTGCGAAGTGTAAGCATTTGTACCCGTAGCACCTATCGCCGCCATAAGCTTGTCATACTCGTTGGCAATAGCGTACTTTGAAGCGGCGTACGACAAACTGTCGATTTTGCTGTACATCTGCTTGCGCTGCAGCGTGTCCGACATGTGTCTGTAACGTTCAAAACACGTCTCTATAGAGTCAAGCAAAGGTTTTTCAGCCTCATAGTTCATTGTTCCGAACTTTGTTGTACCCTTGAACATAAGGTGTTCAAAATAGTGTGCAAGACCGGTCGTCTCCTTAGGGTCGTTTTTTCCACCTACTCGAACAGCGACGTATGTCTGTATACGAGGCTCATCACGATTCACAGTCAGATAAATCTTCAGTCCGTTGTCCAACGTATATATCCGCGCTTTCAGCGGATCTCCGTCCACACTCTCATACCTGTATTTCTCTTGAGCATCGGCCACAACGACAGACACTGCAAAAAAGAGACATGACAGGAAAAATCCAATTTTTCTCATTTCAGCATTAAAAATTTAAAAAACTTATATAATCAGAACTATTTTACGTTATCCAGAAAATCCCTAAGCATAGCTTCATCCACATCTCCCAAAGCATATTCTTTTTCAGCGTCACTCCTAATCATGTTGAGCCACCACGAGTAAGCCTCATCAGCTTCCTTGCGCCATTTGTCCTCGTCGTAGAACATGTTGCCCTCGCTTCTCTGTATCAGTGAACGAGCATATCCAGCCGCATAGCAATCATAATCCTGGTGAATCTGCTGAAGATTATGTATCAGTTCCTCAGTATTGACAATTACACCATATTCCACATCACTCAGCAACCGTTCTATCTCGCGTTTTGGAGCCAGCATGCCGGCCACGTCGAGCCATTGGTCTGCCCCAACGGCATCTGCACAAGCCAATCCTGTGGAATGCATAATGCTGTGCACAAACAGTTTCACTGCAAGGTCATAATATTTCATGCCTCTCAACAGAGCCGAACGTTTTATGAAACACTTGCCGTAAGTATATTCCTCACACTGCTCGCCCTGTTCTGCAACAAGACGGCACAACACCTCCTTACCCTCTGCCACATACTGCATTAAATAAGGATTGGGAAACGCACAGTTCACAATATCGCGCTTGGCCGAAGCCGGACGCTTATCTCTCTTAGGCCATTTGCCGACATCGCGCCATGTACCAACGGTCGACAGATTTATGCCCGGCACAATATAAGTTTTCTTGCCGTCGCCGATGACATACGAGAAAGGCAATGCACGCACATCAGGATGTTCACCCACCTTGCCCATCACCATCGTAAACGCACCGACCGTTGCCGGCCATATTATATGGCATCCCGATGCAGTCTTCGAGCCTCTGTCGAGTACGCCCCAATGAACAGGCCCCATCTTGTAGGCATGATTGCTTTGGTTGGTCGCAGAACCTGCATTATAAAATGAGAACATGCCGCCGATAAGAAGCGACGACTTATGGTGTGATGTCGAGAACGGGCCGCAAAACGAAGCACATGCCTCGCCATTGTCCATATATGAATTTGCAAAAAACAGAGAACTCTCAGCCGAGAATCCTCGTCCTATATGCACAGTTTCACCGATAAAGCAATTGTCTATTTTCGCACCGTCAACGACAGATGCCCCACACGCCACGACCGAGTTTTCCATTATGACGTCCGTTCCTATATACGACGGTGCATCATCACTGCTCTCTATCGTCAACATGCTCAGACGGCTTGCACCGTGCACCTCGCACGAATCGCCGATGCACACATTGCTTATCTCGCCGCTCATCAGTATACGCACGTCATTGCCTATTTCACCGCGTCGACCTCCTCCGGCCTCGTTGACCTCATGCTGTACCAGCCTTCTCACGTTGGCATCATGAATCATGAGCCATGCAAGCTGGGCTGTCAACCTGTCGAATATGACAACGTTACCTTCGCCGCCCTCGTTGAGAACAGATACAACATTGCCAACACCGAAATTGAGCGAACCAGTTGCAGATATTATGCCGGCATTGCAGATACAGCATCTGTCGCCGATATTATAATCTGAAATATATCCGGACACATTCTCTATAAGACAACCGTCGCCGATAGTCACGTTGTGCAACGTAACGTTCGACAATCCGGAACTTCTCACGAAGCCCTCCTCCATCTCAATATGGCCTGTAAGAGAACCTATTTCCACTGTTCCGAAAAAACGCACATTGTTCACACGGTCGGGAGCAAAATCGTCTGCCACATACACAGCCAACCAGTCTTCGGCCTGGCATCCGCGTTCCTGAAGTTCAGAAATCTCATAGTCTGTCAACTGTCGCATATAATCGTGAAATATGTTTTGAATTTAATTTTTCCGAAATAAATACACACCGTCAACACCAGCCTTCATCACTCGGCATTGCCTTCTTCATCATACGTCTGGAACAGAAAATCGTTGTAAGGATATTTCTGCACATGCAGTTCGCGCACTTTGCGGTAAAACAGTTGCTTCAGTTCCGGCACATTGGTCTGTTCCTTTGCCGAGATGAAGAAGCAGTCATCCCCGAGTCTTGCCATCCACGTTTTCATAAGCTCGTCCAGTGAAATATTCTCGCGTGTCTTCGGTGTGAGGTCGTCAGCATCCTTCTCAACCCACGAATAGGCATCAATCTTGTTGAACACCATCATATACGGTTTTCCGGCGGCTCCTAAGTCGGCAAGAGTCTTGTCGACAACTTTTATCTGTTCCTCAAAGTCAGGATGCGACAAGTCCACCACATGCACCAGCATATCGGCTTCGCGCACCTCATCGAGAGTACTTTTGAACGAATCAACAAGGTCTGTAGGAAGTTTTCTGATGAAACCGACAGTATCGCTCAACAGGAAAGGCAGATTGTCAATTATGACCTTTCTCACCGTTGTATCGAGAGTTGCAAACAGCTTGTTTTCAGCAAAGACCTCGCTTTTCGCAAGGAGATTCATCAATGTAGATTTTCCGACATTTGTATATCCTACCAATGCTACACGTATCAGACGTCCGCGATTCTTTCGCTGTGTAGTTTTCTGTGTATCGATATCTTTCAATCTCTGTTTGAGGAGCGACATACGGTTGAGTATTATACGTCGGTCCATTTCCAACTGTGTCTCACCCGGACCTCTCAGTCCCACGCTGCCGCCTCGCTGTCTTTCAAGGTGTGTCCACAGACGTGTCAGTCGCGGGAGCATATATCTGTACTGCGCCAATTCCACCTGAGTCTTCGCGGCCGCTGTCTGGGCACGCATTGCGAAGATGTCAAGAATCAGCGATGTTCTGTCCAGAATCTTCACCTGAAGTTCTTTTTCGATATTGCGTATCTGCTTGGCCGAAAGTTCATCGTCGAATATGACCATACCGACCTCGCGTTCCTCTTCTTCCTCTGCTTTTATGAAATCGCGTATTTCCTCCAGCTTGCCAATACCTACGTATGTTACACTGCTCGGACCGAGAACACGCTGAGTGAAGCGCTTCACGACCTTGGCTCCGGCCGTCTCGGCCAAAAACTCCAGTTCATCGAGATACTCAGTCGTCTTGCGCTCATTCTGGTTGGGAGTGATGAGACCTACAAGCACCGCAGTCTCCACCTTAGCTTCACTGATAACAAATTCTTTCATGTAATTTATGCGTGTAAAAACAAATCTATATAAATAAAAAAATCCTTTCCGCCTCTGAGACAACAACAGGCAGAAACTTATTCTATGATATGCAAAAATAGGCATAAATGGCGAAAGCACACTCTAATAATGGAAAATATTGATTGTTATAGAGTTTAATACACCGAAAGAGGTTGCCGCACAGCATTCACTCTATGCGGCAACCCCCAAATACATACTTAAACTATAGCTGGATAAAACTCTGAAACATCAATACGACAAGAACACGCCGTCCGGCGTTACAGCCTCGATGGATATCTTGAAATCCTTGCAGATGGAGTTGTTGAAGAAACTTACCTCTGCCCTACCATCATCATCTGTGACAACATCATCATTCCAGTAAAGAGTTCTGCGGTAGTCGGGAGCCTCCGGCTGTTTCTTGGAGTAGTCAGGATTGTAGTATTCAACAGGCTTGTTGAAACCGCGGAGCTTTATCTCGCGACCGACTATAACATGGCGTTGCTTACCTTCGGGGAAACGGACAACATCCATATATGCACCGACATAACCTATTGATGTAAAATAATCCATTAAGCACTTTGTAGGTCGCCGTGAGAAATCAGTTACAATATTTATTTTATCAATTGATGCCATATTGCTTAATTTCACGTGCAACCCGGGCATACTTAACCGAAATCTGGCATCATCATTTTCCATATCAACATAAGGATCATACAACTCATTAGGGCTCAATCTTCTTCCATTAAGGCATATATCTACGTTCATATAATCCATATTATCAGCAAGTATATATCTGGTTATCAAAGACCAATAACTCCTAAAAGATATATTATGGAAATCAAATTTTTCATAACGTTCATAAAGGTCATTATCATATACAGCATTTGCCACATCCTGAAAATCAAGACTGACTACAGGTTTGTCCATCATTCGGTTAACATGCCTGGTTTTCTTTTCTCTGACATCAACTTCAGGAAGTATATCGGAGGCATAAATGCCTTCGGCCAGTTCTTCTTCGGTAAGGCCCTTAAACGGAAGAATCTCAGGCCTGTTGATTTCATACCAGCTGTATCCCCTTACGTGTCTTGGAGAAAAATCATCATACTTTATGAAAAGATTGCGGTCATGAAGTTTCAATGAAGGATTGCGTTTTTTCTTCTTACGTGCGCTTTTGGATTTGCTTGCGCGCAGTGTCATCAGACCATCACCATAGAAAGGTGTATAGGTAAAATTGAAACGGTCTAAACTGTCTGTCAACATTGAACCTTCATATTTTATAAATCCATCATTTCCTGGTTCATCAAGGCGGATGGAAGCATAGACTTCGACTGGACTGTCCATAAAATCTTTATATTCCTTGCGAATATTGTACACGCGCCCGCTAACCTGCATAGCAGTTTCAGGTTGTACATCAGTGTCAGGTTTGGAAGATATGTCGTAGCGCCTCCAGCCGTGCACGAGTATAAGCTCGTCAAGTGACTTTAGAGTTTTCGGAGCGCGGTTGCGGAAATAATAGCCGGGATTCTCTATGAATCCGCGGAGATCGGACTGGAGAAGAAGTTCAGTGAGTATGTTCCCGCCGGAATAGAAACTCTCGTCTGTCTGACCGCCGTCAGTGACGGATATAGAAAAACGAGCTCCACGAAGCGGCAAATTTCCGTCTGTGAGTTTTACAGAGACACTGCAGGGAGCAAGCGGAGAAGCGGAGCTTTTCGAAACTTCTACATCGGCACGGCGGACATCGTCGGTATAGACAAAGAACATGCGTTCGGAAAGTATCATACCGTCGGAGGTAACAATACTGAGCATGTTAACGCCGGTTGGAAGAATATCAGAAGGGACGCTTATAAGATTGCTTACTGAAGAAGAGTCCAGTTCTACACTACGGATTACACGTCCACGGCAGGAAAACACAGCCCACGCCTCTGGAATGCTGTCAAAGACCATGGATACATAAGCGGACACGCTGTCCTCTGTCTGGGAAACTGAGAGGGAACAGCCATTGTCGAAAACTACAGGAAGATCAAAGTTGTAATCCTCACCGCCACTGCGGAAACGCACGGAATAGCTGGAACCGGATGCAGGAGTAAAGCGGAAGGAACCGCGGCCTCCGTAGGTATGCATGACCTTGGTGCCTGTGGGAACACCGTCGCACAGAAGTTCCCCGTCGACATTGATGTGGCGACCACGTTCGTTCTCGGCCTCGTAGGCAACACGGCATGGAACTCCGCTAATGAGGTTGCCACCTTCGGGAAAGAAGCTGACATTCACAGGAGGGTCGTCATAGATGATACGGTAGTTGCCGGCCGTTACCTTTTGCTTCATGATGCGCGAGCCGTAAAGTTCGGCGCTGTCTGGACGGTCGTAGACAGGAAGGACGCGCGAGAAGAAGTTGTCAGGGTGGCCGTCAAAAGGATAGCCCTCGCAGAAGGACTGCATCCAGCGGGTGTAGGCGCGGACCTCGTAGTAGCCGCTGAAGAAGTCAGGACGGAGATAGATGCGGCCGGAAGCCTGGCCGTCAAGGTCGATGACAAGCTTCTGACGGTCCTGCACATAGCCCTGGGCATCAAGAAGGTCGACATAGAGCACACGGCTCGGACCGACACGGAAACTGTCGGAACTAACCACGTAAGCCTTGTACCATATCGTGTCGCCAGTGAAATAGAAACTGTTGTCGAAATGAAGATAGACATTCTCCTGGATACGGTCGTAGACTGGAGGGTGAGTTTCCGATCGGGCTACATACCCAAACAGGAACAAAAGTATGGTAAGTACAAGGCTGTATATTGAATGAATGTTTTTCATTGTATTAGGTTAGAATTTGATTGCTATACGCAATATTATTAAAAATATTACAGAAAAACAAGACCTTACACCTTTCCTGAACAAAGAAACCGATATCAGTATGATATAAACATGCCGTCAGGTGTCACGGCCTCGATGGAAACCTTGAAATCCTTGCAGATGGAGTTGTTGAAGAAACGTATTTCAGCCATTCCATTTTCATCTGTGACAACATTTGGATTCCAGTAAAGAGTTTTGCGATAATCAGGTTCATCCGGTTTTTTCTTGGAGTAGTCAGGATTATAATATTCAACAGGCTCGTTGAAACCGCGGAGTTTTATTTCGCGACCAACAACCACATGACGCTGCTTTCCTTCAGGAAATCGGATTACATTAACATAAGCACAAATACCATATGCAGAAGTTATAAAATCCATTTTGCTTTTAGAAGGTCGTTTGGAATAATCTGTGATAATATCTATTTTATCAATATATGCACAATTTTCAAGCTTTGAAATAAACCCATAAGGATCTCTGACTACGATACCTTCACCAACAACTTCTATTTCCATAATCTCTTCATCTTCTATTTTTTTCCCATTTAAACATAAACCAACTTCCACATAATCGTCCTTACCTTTACGAATTTGATGTCTTAAAAAGTCTAGATATTTGGTAAATCTTATATAATTTGTAGAAAACTTCTCATAACGTGTATAAAGTTTGCTGTCATACACACCATTAAACACATCAAGAAAATCATAGCTGACCACAGGTTTGTCAATCTTACGGTTGTAATATTTTATCTTTCCTTCGGTCACATCCACCTCTGGAAGAACTTCGGACGCATAGATACCTTCTTCAACATCTTCTGTTGTCAAACCAGAAATAAGAAGATAGTCAGGCTTGTTTTCTTCATACCAGCTGTAGGACTTTACATGTTTCGGTGAGAAATCGTCATAGCGGATGAAAAGGCTTGGATCGCTGAGACGCTTCAAAGGCTTTGAGGCATCCTTGGACTTCAGTGCGCGCAGATTCAATGTTCCGGTGCCGTAGAACGGTGTATAAGAAAAAAAGAAACGGTCAAGGCTGTCTGTCTCACTTGAAGCGCTGTACTCCTTAAAGCCATCATGGCCGGGTTCATAAAGACGAATGGAAGCATAGACTTCGGCTGGACTGTCCATCAAATCATTGTAGTCCTTGCGTACATGGTACACGCGCCCGCTGACCTGAGTCGTAGTTTCAGGCTGTACATCAGTGTCGGGTTTGGAAGATATGTCGTAGCGCCTCCAGCCGTGCACGAGTATAAGCTCGTCAAGTGACTTTAGTGTTTTCGGAGTGCGGTTGCGGAAATAGTAGCCCGGATTCTCGATGAACCCGCGGAGATCGGACTGGAGAAGAAGTTCAGTGAGGACGTTTCCACCGGAATAGAAGCTCTCATCGGTCTGACCGCCGTCGGTGACAGATATAGAAAAGCGTGCACTGCGGAGAGGAACACCGCTGTCTGTCAGACAGACAGAGACACTGCAGGGTGCAAGCGGAGATGCAGAACTTTCAGAAACTTCGACATCAGCACGGCGGACATCGTCGGAATGGACGAAGAACATGCGTTCGGAAAGGGTCATGCCGTCGGAGGTAACGATGCTGAGCATGTTAACGCCGGTGGGAAGAATATCAGAAGGGATGCTTATGAGATTTCCTGTTGAAGAGGAACCCAGTTCTACACTGCGGATTACACGACCGCGACAGGAAAATACAGCCCATGCCTCGGGAATGCTGTCGAAGACCATGGAGACAGAAGCGGATACGCTGTCATCTGTCTGGGATACGGAAATGGAGCAACCGCTGTCGAAAACTGTAGGAAGATCGAATACGTAGTCCTCACCGCCACTTCGGAAACGCGCCGAATAGCGGGAACCGGAGGAGGGAGTAAAGCGGAAGGAACCGCGTCCTCCGTAGGTATGCATGACCTTGGTGCCTGTGGGAATACCGTCGCACAAAAGTTCCCCGTCGACATTGATGTGGCGTCCGCGTTCGTTCTCGGCCTCGTAGGCAACACGGCATGGAACTCCGCCGATGAGATTGCCACCTTCAGGAAAGAAGCTGACATTTACGGGAGGGTCGTCATAGATGATACGGTAGTTGCCTGCAGTAACCTTCTGCTTCATGATGCGCGAGCCGTAAAGGCTTGCACTGTCGGGACGGTCGTAAACGGGAAGGACGCGAGAGAAGAAGTTGTCGGGATGACCGTCAAATGGATAGCCCTCGCAGAAGGACTGCATCCAGCGGGTGTAGGCGCGGACCTCGTAGTAGCCGCTGAAGAAGTCAGGACGGAGATAGATGCGGCCGGAAGCCTGGCCGTCAAGGTCGATGACAAGCTTCTGACGGTCCTGCACATAGCCCTGGGCATCAAGAAGGTCGACATAGAGCACACGGCTCGGACCGACACGGAAACTGTCGGAACTAACCACGTAAGCCTTGTACCATATCGTGTCGCCCGTGAAATAGAAGCCGTTGTCGAAATGGAGGTAGACCTTCTCCTGAATACGGTCATAGACAGGAGGACGGTTTTCCGAACGGGCAATATATCCGGACAGAAACAAAAGTATGGTCAATGCAATACAGTATATCGGATGCATGTTCTTCATTGTATTAGGTAAGATTTGATTGCTCCATGCAATATTATCAAAAATCAGACAGAAAAACAAGACCTTACACTTTTCCAGAACAAAGAAACCGATATCAGTAGGATATGAACATGCCGTCAGGGGTCACAGCCTCAATGGAGACCTTGAAATCCTTGCAGATGGAGTTGTTGAAGAAACTTACTTCTGCCTTCCCTTCATCATCTGTGACTACATCGGCGTTCCAATAGAGAGTGGATATCTGGGGACAGTATCGACAGTATCGAAATGCTTACACTAAATTAAACCGAGATAAGTTTATAAAATAAATATCCCTGCAAAGATTTCTTCAACAAATGACATGTGAAGATTTACTTGCAGGGATTTGAAATACTCCAATTTGTAAACAGACTTTCAAATTATTCTCACCGTTTTTAGGAAAGAATTTGTTTCTACTCTAGTGCAACATTTCGAATGCAATAATCGTTGGACCTGGCCGGTACATCATAGATTTTGTAACTTTTATGTATATAGTTTTGAGAGGAAATTCCTAAAAAATCAATTGTGTTGTTTCCTGTTCCATATCCAGTGCTACCTACTCTGTACATTCCTATTTGGTTTTCAATGTAAAGAGCCGGTAGAAATATACTATTCCCATTAGGACCTTTTACTTGAAATCCGTTGACACCATTGTAAGTACCCCAATTCCATTCACACGATTCGATAAGTTCATTCATTTCTTCGCGTGTAGGTACGCGCCATTTTGTGTTGTCAAATCCTCCAATCCCAGCAGAGTACAGACGATAAGTAACCCCTAAGTTCTCAGGGGATTGTGCGCCGGCATTACATGACGCCCATTTTACACTTAATCCTAAATCTATGATTTCACCTTGTGTAATACTTAGCTCACGTTCATATACGTTTTCTTTTACTGTGCCCTTAATAGGACGAACAGGGAATTGATATTCATAAGAATTAGCTATTACTTGAGCATTCAATTCGTCAGAAGTGACTACAAGATTATTTTCATATTGCTGTATATGGTAAATATTACCACACGAGACGTAAGGTGGATATCTTGTTAAATTAATTAGCCAGGGATTATAATCTGTTTTATAGGCATCAGCGGACATATAATACACCTGTTCTTTGTAGCCTGCACCACTGCTATTAGAACGATGGTATCCTAAAGCAGGAAGGAACAGTCCCATCTCATCTAATTTTTCCGCATCGAAGCGCACGGTAGTAAACGAATGAAACAATTTTTCTGTGTGAGTGTAAAATAGAATACCGTAAGTAATTTTCCCATTTCGTTCGGTATATCCATATTGCCAAGAAGCAGTATCCGCCAGTTTCAGAAGGTCTGACTTTGACGGCAGTGTCCAACCGTCTGAGAGGTTGGCAGCAACAACATCACTTGCCGGATCCCCTTGGATACTGCAAGATGTATTTACTTCAAATGCATGAGTATACCAATAACCATGATTTTTACTATATATATCAGCATTTGTTTCTCCAAATGTGAAATATTCTATTTGCTTGGTGCTCACGATGTTTTTGTCCCTATCCAGAAAACTTTCGTCTTGGGTACTTGCGATTCTCCATATACCTTCATCACAGATCAAATTGCCTTTAGCCCAATCAACACCACAGAGACGAATATAATCATCATAGCAACCATCATCTGCATAATGTGCTGTCGCGATAGCTGTTGTTACAGCCATAGGGACTGTCCAAGTCGTAGTTCCCAAAGCATTAGAGAGAGAAAAACTAATATTAGAATCAGAAGATTTATCCATATCAGCCAAATTGAAATCTACTGATATTCCGTTTTGACTGATGCTTGCATTGCTTGAGATACCGTTAAAAGAAGCGACAGCATTTGTCAATGGATACTGCGAATCCTTTACGGTGCAGTCCACCTCTAAACGCAATTTCCCTATTGAAGGCATGGAAAGGAGATATGAAGTAGCATATGGCATAAAGTCATTCTTCTCGTATTTGATTTCTTGCGTATAGCGACTCTTCACTTCTCCATCACTTGCACTTAGATAAGGAACAATCTGGACCGTCTGTCCATATGGCAAATTGGACAACTTCACTTCAATGCAGTTATCTTGATACTCCCCCTTAACTTTATAATTCTCATCCGAAATTGTATAAGAAACTCCTACTTCCTTTATATCTGGATTTCCAGCTTTAATTTCAAAGGGACATAATAATTCTACAGTATAACTATCTTGGGTTGCACTTACGCTTTTAACACTGATCTCAGATTCAAAATCCATAAAGAAACCATATTCCTCACTGAAATCTTCACAACTGCTCAGAAGATATATTAAACTGATGCAAATGCTTAATATTTTTGTTTTCATCTTATTTCTTATTTTTGTGTATTGAGAAGCCTAGACCGAAGTAGATTTCATTGTGTCCGTTTCCTGCCGGATAACTTTTTCCTAAAATGGTGGTATAACCACAGGATATCAGCAAAGCTTTCCATTTAAAAACGACTCCCAAATCAAGTGCACAACCTTTTGAGCCATATGGATAAATATATTGCTCCGGCGAAAAAGGCAATATTGCAGCATCTTCATCTAATTTGTATTCTTGTGCATATTCAGCATATCCTAGTCCGAGATAAGCATAAAGATTTTTGTGACATCGAGCCATTATTCCCCCTGTAATTGCGGCGTAAGTATGATTACTTTTTTTATAAACACCTGGACCATAATTCATGTTTCCGTCATATCCATCTGGAGTCAAATTTCCAATTGACCCTATATCGTATAACCCCGTAGCTAATCTGAAATAAGCGCCAAAACGTTGGCAAATCCCCATAAATACGCCTATGTGCCCAGAGGTTGATGCTGTTGCTAAAAACATACCGTAGAGTTTAGGTGGTATCTTGTCTAGCGTATAATTCCTTACTACATTTTCAAATGGATTGATACTGACACGCTCTGATACGTCATAGTAGGTTTCTGGGTCTTTCTCAATACGTATATTGTGATCGCCTAAAATATCAATGCTTAAAGGCGATTGGCCCTGATCTATACCATCAACGTATATGGTAGCATCTGATGGAGTTGTGGAAATATCCAATTTACCATTTATCATAAACTGATAATTATGGTTTCCAAAAGCTTCAACATCTAAATCGTACTCTTTTTGGTATGAGGTTCCAAAACGTACGATTACTTTATGTTTTCCTATTGCAACTTTCTTTGTCAGAATGTTTGTGGACGACATATCATCATCTATTCCTATTTCAGCAGCAGGACAAGTCTCCAAACGTATGGTGACAGAATCCACTCTTTCTTGCGCCACAATGTATGTGGCCAAGAAAGAATAGATAAAGAAAAAAGAAAATATTCTTTTCATGATTTAAATTTCTTAAAGAATTGCAGTCGACGATTCTTATTCCAATGTAAAATTCATTCGCCAAATGTTATAAGAATTTGTTTTGTTTGCACGACTGGATATAAAGAAAATGCTTCTTCCGTCGGCTGCCCAAACAGGCGATGTATCCGTACTTGGGTGATATGTTAATTGAGTAAGTCTAGTGCCATCAGTCCTTACAACAAAAATATCCAGATTATTCTGGTTACTAATAGTAGATACAGAATTACCTACACAAACAATCCATTTACCGTCAGGCGACAATTTAGGATTTGTAAAGCTTCTGTTTTCATCAGAAAGTATAAGGCTTTCTTTTCCTTTTACATAATCAACATACCATATCTCACTACGGCCAGAAGTTGAATTCCGTACACAATAATAAGCAGAAGGGTTATCTTTAATCAAACATGGAGAGTAGCCACGAGAACATGATGTCAGTGTACCGTTTTCTCGATTGAGCGACCAAATAGAAGGACCACTTCCGGAAAGGCGTGTAAAGTAAAGCATCTTTCCGTCTGCAGAAATTACTGGATTCAAATCATTAACAGACCCATTGGTCAACTGATCCATCAAACTGCCTTGTTGAGCATTGATACTGCAAATATAATTACTATTATTGTTTATGTCAGAAAAATACAATTTTCCATCAGCTCCCCATGAAAAACTGTGTACGTTACGGAATGATCTTTGTGTTGCTACACCTTGTGCACCTGTACTGCGTACCATAATATTATCTTGCTTATTCATACGTGTACAATAAGCCAACTGACTACCATCAGGCGAAATATCCAACAGACAGTGTGTATTCCAAGCAAAACGTTGTTTTCCACATATACCTTGTGTACCTAATGCATAATTTACATATGGACTGGCTTTGAAAGAAGAACCTGCAACGACAACATTATTGGCTTCATCAGTAATTTTAACCAGATTTAGACTGTTTTCTTCCGGTGCATATGTTTCCAAATAAGTAACAGGTTTCAAACTGTTACACGAAATAAAAAGGCTAACGCCACTAGTAATTACTGCAATGTGCAGAAATGTTTTTGTTTTTTTCATAATCTTATCTATTTAGAATTATTGGGGTTATTTAACTGATTTTGAGTTCCTGAGCTACCTAAATATTTATGTAAAGAATCAGAATATGCTGACGAGCATGAAAAGCATCCGCACAGCAACATGCTTGAAACCAACAGAACTAATAAAACTGAAATTCTGAATTTAATATTTCCTTTTAGTTTCATATCATTAAATTTTAAATAATTATACAACTGTTTGGTGATATGGATATACAAACTCTAAGAGACGTGAAGAATCTAGATATTCCTAGATAACAACTACATAGGACTTATATTTGTTGACGTTGGAATGAAACCATAAGCATGCAACAAAACCGTATTCTTATTATTTGCACAACCAAATTATAGTTCCATGGTCAAACACCCCTTGATAATTACCAGCACCAATATTATCCCACGAATTAACTATACCAAAAATCCCCATATACATATTTTTTGTAAAGTTACATATTTTGTA
>ENA-UONW01001757-UONW01001757.1-human-gut-metagenome-genome-assembly--contig:-CS52-NODE-1757-length-24187-cov-19.528758_pt1 | contig 24187 bp, 19 predicted proteins | sample MGYA00242463_ERZ724010 | MGnify/ENA metagenome assembly ERZ724010 | reverse complement strand
AGAGGCTCCCTCTCCGAGGGAGCTGGCAAAACCGTCAGGTTTTGACTGAGGGAGTGCGTTCTATCGCAAGTCAAGAAATTAGTGCAGCATTCAAACAGCATATTTGCGATATGCAATTCAACGTTGTTGCTGTTGCATTAAAAAGTTGAATTGCTATAAATCTCACCGAAAGGAGGACACTGTTATGCGAAGCGGTATCACCCGCCGCTGGCTGCGGGGCAACCTGCTCATCACCGTACTGGTGGTGCTGCTGGCCGAGGTAATGTTCCTGTACAGCTATACCCGCAGCTACTACGGCAGTGTGCAGCAGATCATGTACCGGCGGTTCTCCTCGGTGACCGGTCAGCTGAAAATGTATACCGGCGATACCGCCCAGAGCGCGGCGGTCAGCCGCAGTCTGGCGCTGCGGCGCATGGTGGAACAGTTTGCCGATAAGGATAAATACGAGTTCATGCTGCTGGACAGCTACGGCAGCGTCATCGCCTCCTCCAGCGGTACGGACGCGGAGGGCATCGTCAGCAGCAGGGACTTTGAACAGGCGCTCGGTGCGCCGGATGGTCTGGGCGTGGCGGTGTACCGCACCCAGTCCGGCGAGATGGTCATGGCGGCCTGCTCGCTGGTGCCCTACGACGCCGAGGACGTGGCGGCTCTGCGGCTGGTCACCAGTCTGGCGCTGGTGGAGCGGCAGGTCAAAAACGCCGTCATCGTCAGTGTGTTCCTTGCGGTGGCGATCCTGCTGTTCACGGTCATGTCCGGACTGTACTTTGTGCGGGGCATCGTGGTGCCGCTGGGGCAGGTGGAGCGCACCGCCGCCGGCATCGCCCGGGGCGAACTGGATGTGCGTCTGCCCCTGACCGGCGACCCCCACGACGAGGTGGACCGGCTGCGCGGCACTATCAACCAGATGGCTGAGGGTCTGGAAGAGACCGAGAAGATGAAGAACGAGTTCATCAGCTCGGTGTCTCACGAACTGCGCACCCCGCTTACCTCCATCCGGGGCTGGGTGGAGACCTTGATGACCTTGGACGACCCCACCGACGAGAACTACCGCAAGGGGCTGGAGATCATCAACAATGAGACCGGGCGGCTGAACAATATGGTGGAGGAGCTGCTGGATTTCAGCCGTCTGCAGAACGGACGCATCCGCATGGAGTGCCGCCCGCTGGACTTGGTGGCAGAGCTGACCGATGCGGTGCTCTTCTGCGAGGCACGCATCCGGCAGGAGGGGCTGCTGCTCCACTACACCGAGCCGGAGGAGATGATCCCCGTCTACGCCGACCCGGACCGTCTGCGGCAGGTGTTCATCAATATTCTGGATAACGCCATCAAATACTCTGCCCCCGGCGGCCGCATCACGGTCAAACTGTGGGCAGGGGAGTACAAGGCCTTTGTGGAAATCATCGATCAGGGGCGCGGCATCCCGCCGGAGGATTTGGAAAACGTAAAGACCAAGTTCTACAAGGGCAGCAACTCGGTGCGCGGCAGCGGCATCGGTCTGGCGCTGGTGGATTCCATCATGACCGCGCTGGACGGCACGCTGGATATCAAGAGCACCCTCGGGCGCGGCACCGTGGTCACGCTGGGTCTTCCGCTGTACCACAAGGCGTGAGCAGCGCCCAAAACACAGATTTTGTCACATTTGTGTGCTAAAATGAGCTTTGCTCGGGGATATGCCCCGGATAAAATACAAAAAAGACCGTCCTTTGCCGCAAGCGGCAGGGGCGGATATCGGGAGAAGCCAATGAATCAACCTAAAAAGGAACGCTTTAAGACCAGCGTAGGCGGGCAGGCACTGATGGAAGGCATCATGATGCGCGGCCCCAAACAGATGTGCTGCGCCGTGCGCAAGCCGGACGGTACTATTGAGACCAAGCTCGACCCCACTCCCGCCCACGGGGTATGGACGAAGATCCCGCTGGTGCGCGGTGCCATTGCCATGATCGAAAGCATGATCGTGGGCTACCGCTACATGATGTACTCGGCACAGGTGAGCATGGGGGACGACTACGACCCCGCCGAGGAGGAGACCGCCTTTGAAAAATGGGTGGGGGAGCATCTGGGCGAAAAAGCCGAGAATGCGCTGCTGACCGTTGCGGCGGTGCTGGGCGGTCTGCTGGCGATTTTGCTGTTCACCGTGCTGCCCACCTTCCTTGTGGGCGGGGTGAACCGTCTGCTGCCGCTGGGGCGCTGGGGCAAGGTGGTGCTGGAAGCCGTGCTGAAGGTGGCCATCTTCCTGACCTATATGGTGGGCATCTCTAAAATGAAGGAGATCCACCGGGTGTTTGAGTACCACGGCGCAGAGCACAAGACCATTGCCTGCTACGAGGCGGGCGACCCGCTGACCGTGGAGAATGTGCGCAAGTATACCCGTTTCCATCCCCGCTGCGGCACCAGCTTCCTCATTCTGGTGGTCATCGTCAGCGTGTTTTTGTACAGCGTGCTGCCATGGGGCAGCATCGGCCTGCGGGTGGTGTGCAAGCTGCTGCTGCTGCCGCTGGTCATGGGCATCAGCTACGAGCTGCTCAAGTGGTGCGGCCGGTCGGATAACATTGCTACCCGCATCATCCGTCAGCCGGGCATCTGGGTGCAGCATCTTACCGTCTTTGAGCCGGACGACAGCATGATCGAGGTAGCCATTGCCGCCATCACCCCCGTGCTGCCCGAAAACCCGGAGGAGGGCAAATGGTAAACGAAGCAATGCTCCCCCGCACAGCGGTGCGGGAGGTGGAACAGCGGCTGACCGCCGCAGGCTGCCCGGACGCGGATTTTGACGCGCGGGAGCTGTTCCGGCTGGCGACCGGGCGGGACGTGCGGCTTTCCGACCGTCCGCTGACCGCAGAGCAGGCGGCGGGGCTGGAATCCCTCTGCACCCGCCGCGCCGCGCGGGAGCCGCTGCAATACCTCTGCGGCAGCTGGAGCTTTTTAGACTTTGAGCTGGCGGTGGGCCCCGGGGTGCTCTGCCCCCGGGCAGACACCGAGGTGGTGGCGCAGGCCGCCGCCGAGACCCTTGCGGGCATCGCAGCGCCCCGGGTGCTGGATCTGTGCGCCGGGACAGGCTGTCTGGGGCTGGGGGTCAAGCGCTTTTGTCCCGCCGCGCAGGTGACCTGCGTGGAAAAAAGCCCTGCGGCCTTTACCTATCTGGAAAAGAACGCCCGCTGCGCTCTGACCGGGCAGGGCAGACAGACCGAGAACGTGCTGGAACCTTCTGCGCTTGAACAGGCAGATGCCCCGGCCTTGGACTGGGGCCCGGCGCTGAACGTGCTGCGGGCAGGCAAAAAGCCCGTCTACGCGGTGCAGCCGGTGCAGGCAGACCTGTTCACCTACTGGGAAACGCTGCCGGAGGGGCAGCTGGAGCTCATCGTCTCGAACCCGCCCTACCTGACCGCCGCCGAGATGGAGCAGCTGCAGCCCGAGGTGGCACAGGAGCCTGCCATGGCGCTGGAAGCCGGGGAGGACGGCCTTGTGTTCTACCGTGCGCTGGCGCAGCACTACAAAAACGCGCTGTGCCCCGGCGGGGCGCTGGTGCTGGAGATCGGCTGGCAGCAGCGGGAAGCTGTAAGCGCCCTGCTGGCAGAGAACGGATGGGCAGATATCCGCTGCATACAGGACTTTGGCGGCAACGACCGCTGTGTGATCGCCCATCGCGCAAAATAAATTGGAAAAAACAAACAACTTCTTGTTGTAATATTTTGATTTTGTGTTATACTAAGAAGGAAAGCGAAGGACAGCCCGCCCTCTGCGGGCCCAAAGGATAAAAGGAGCAGCAGGCTATGGCAAAAAATCAGAACAACAACGTTGCACCGGCTACCCAAAAGACCGAGCCGGAAGCCAAGAAGGATGCGCTGGCTACGGCGCTGGCGCAGATCGAAAAGCAGTTCGGCAAGGGTGCCGTCATGAAGCTGGGCGACAACGCCTCCATGCAGGTGGATGCCATTTCCACCGGCAGTCTGGGGCTGGATCTGGCGCTGGGCGTGGGCGGTGTGCCGCGCGGGCGCATCATCGAGGTGTACGGCCCGGAATCCAGCGGTAAGACCACGCTGGCACTGCACATCCTTGCCGAAGCCCAGAAGAAGGGCGGCGAGGTGGCCTTTATCGACGTTGAGCACGCACTGGACCCCACCTATGCCGAGGCGCTGGGTGTGGATATCAACAACCTGCTGGTCAGCCAGCCGGACACCGGCGAGCAGGCCATGGAGATCTGCGAAGCGCTGGTGCGCTCCGGTGCCATCGACGCCATCGTAGTGGACTCGGTAGCCGCCATGGTGCCCCGCGCCGAGATCGAGGGCGAGATGGGCGACAGCCATGTGGGTCTGCAGGCACGTCTGATGAGTCAGGCCATGCGCAAGCTGACCAGCGTCATCGGCAAGACCAACACGGTCTGCGTGTTCATCAACCAGCTGCGTGAGAAGGTAGGCGTCATGTACGGCAACCCGGAGGTGACCACCGGCGGCCGCGCTTTGAAGTACTACGCCTCGGTGCGTATCGACATCCGCCGCGTGGAGGGTCTGAAGGACTCCTCCGGCCAGTTCATCGGCAACCACACCCGTGCCAAGATCGTCAAGAACAAGGTGGCTCCGCCGTTCCGTGAAGCCGAGTTCGACATCATGTTCGGTGAGGGCATCTCCAAAATGAGTGAGCTCATTGACGTGGGCGTCAAGCTGGGCATCGTGCAGAAGAGCGGCGCATGGTTCAACTACGGCGATATCCGTCTGGGTCAGGGCCGCGACAACGCCAAGCAGTTCCTGAAGGATAACCCCGAGATCGCCAATGACATCGAGGGTCAGATCCGCGCCAACGCCGATAAGCTGTACGCCACTCGCCGTCCGGCAGGCCGCGCCGCAGCCGCCGCAGCGGAGAAGCCCGCCGACCCCGCCGCCGCAAAGGAGCCGGTAGTCAAGGCACCCACCCGCAGCAGCGAGAGTGAGCTGGATATCATGGTGGAGGACTAAATGGCCTTCTACCGCCGTCGACCCCGCCCGGATGCGGAAAAGTGCGCCGACCCCGCCAAGGCGCGGGCCAGTGCGCTGGAAACGCTGGCCGGGCAGGAGGTCTCTGCCAATATGCTGTATGAGCGGCTGTGCCGCCGCTATACCGAGCAGGCTGCTGCCGCCGCTGTGGCGGAGATGGTGCAGCTGGACTATGTGAACGATGCCCGCTACGCCGAAGCACGGGCACACAGTCTGCTGGCTGCCCGCAAAAGCCGCCGCGCCGCCGCCCAGAGCCTGCGCCAGAAGGGGCTTGCCCCCGCCGAGGTGGCAGGTGCGCTGGAAGCGGTCTACGCCCCGGAGGACGGCGGCGACGACCCGGAGCTGGAAGCCGCCGCCGCGCTGGTGGACAGCCGCTACCGCAAAAAGCTGGCCATCGGCCGCCGCGACCTTGTGGTGGCGGCGCTGCAGCGCCGCGGCTTTGCCTACCCCGTCATCAAGGAAGCCATCCGCAGGGTGGAGGAGGAATGACCCTCCCGTAAAATTTTAAAAGCATCCCTCAAAAGAGAAAGAGAGTATCATCCCTTATGAAAATTGCGTGTATTTCCCTTGGCTGCCCGAAGAATCAGGTGGATCTGGATGTGATGGTGCACATCCTGCTGTCTGCCGGGCACGAGACTGTGGCCGATCTGGCTGAAGCCGATGTCATCCTTGTGAACACCTGCGGCTTTATCGAGAGCGCTAAGACCGAGGCCATTGAAAACATTCTGGAAGCCTGCGCCTACAAGCAGCAGAACCCGAACCTGAAGGTCATCGTTACCGGCTGCCTTGCCGAGCGCTACCGCAGCCAGATTGAGGAAGAGATCCCGGAGGTGGACGCCGTTGTAGGCTGCGCCTCCAACAAGGCCATTGACACCATCGTGGAGCGGCTGTTCCACGGCGAGGATCATCTGGAAAGCTACGGTGCCAAAAAGGACTTCCCGCTGGGCGGCAAGCGTGTCATCGGCACGCCTGCCCACTATGCGTACTTAAAGATCGCCGAGGGCTGCAACAACCGCTGCCACTACTGCGCCATCCCCGGCATCCGCGGCCCGCTGCACAGCCGCGATATGGCCGACTGCGTGGCCGAGGCCCGCTGGCTGGCCGGTGAGGGCGTGAAGGAGCTGATCGTGGTGGCGCAGGACCCCACCGCCTACGGCGAGGACTGGGGCAAGCCCGGCAGCATCTGTGAGCTGCTGGACAAGCTGAACAAGGTGCCGGGGCTGGAATGGATCCGCATCATGTACGCCTACCCGGAGCGCATCACCGATGAATTCATCGCCGCCATGAAGCGCAACGAGAAGGTGGTGCCCTACCTCGACCTGCCCATCCAGCACTGCAACGATACCATCCTCAAGAACATGAACCGCCGCTCCACCCGTGCGGAGCTGCTGGAGGTCATCGGCAAGCTGCGCCGCGAGATCCCCGGCATCACCCTGCGCACCACCCTGATCGCAGGCTTCCCCGGCGAGACCGAGGAGCAGTTCGAGGATCTGTGCAACTTCGTCAAGGAAGTGCAGTTCGACCGTCTGGGCTGCTTTGCCTACTCTGCCGAGGAGAACACCGTGGCAGCACGGATGGACGGTCAGATCGAGCAGGAAGTCAAGGACAAGCGCGCCGAGCTGGTGATGCAGATCCAGACCGGCATCATGGCGCAGAAGCAGGCCGAAAAGGTGGGTCAGACCGTGCACGTTCTGTGTGACGGCATCGACGAGGAAAACGGTCTGTACCTTTGCCGCACCACCGGCGATGCGCCGGAAGTGGACGGCTGCGTCTGCGTTTCCAGCGAGGAACCGCTGTACCCCGGCCAGTTCTATGATGTGCTGGTAGAGGACAGCGACCTTTACGATCTGTATGGTACGGTCGTAAAATAACGAATTGGAGGATAAAACCTATGAATCTACCCAATAAACTTACCCTGACCCGTATTATTCTGGTGCCGGTGTTCATGATCTTTGTGTCCCTGACCAGTCGGGACGGCATCGTGGACGGCAATTTTAACGCCACCTTCTACCTGTTGGCCGGCATCGTGTTTGCCGCTGCCAGCTTTACCGATTATCTGGACGGCCATCTGGCGCGCAAGTGGCACATGGTCACCGATTTCGGCAAGTTTGCCGACCCGCTGGCCGACAAGCTGTTGACCACCGTGGCCTTTATCTACATGCTGCGGGACGGCGTGTGCAGCCCCGTGGTGCTGTGCATCATTCTGGCACGCGAGTTTGCGGTGTCCGGCCTGCGCATGGTGGCTGCCGGTGCCAAGGACGGCAAGGTCATCGCCGCCAATATGTGGGGCAAGGTCAAGACCGTGCTGCAAATGCTGAGCATCATCTTCTACTTCTTCGGCACTGCCCTGAGCTACCGCGGTACGGTGGACAGTGTTTCCATCGTGGTGGTGGTCTCTATCGCCCTGTGCTGGCTGGTGGCCGCTGTGACCGCCATTTCCGGCATCAAGTACCTGTGGGATAACCGCAGCTTTATCAACACCGCCAAGTAAAAACGTGGAAAACCAAGGCCGCTGCACCTCACCGTGCAGCGGCCTTTTGCTTTGTAAGGAGAAAATGAAGCGGAAAATTCATCTGCAACGCCGCTGGGGGAAAGCTTCTACTTGCTTTCAGCGTGCAAAGACGCTCCGCTGGGCCAGAGGCAGGGAGGGGTGTTCCGACTCCCCCCTCCCTACCTCTGGACTCCACCCACCCCGCAACGGGCCAAGGGCTACACGCCCTTGACAATCCTAAAGAAGAAGTCGAAGCACAAAAAAGCTAGCGCTGCGCCAGTCGGCGCTATCGCTTTAACGCTTTTTTCGCTTCTCCATTTATAGCCCCTCAGTCGCTGCGCGACAGCTCCCCCCGGGGGAGCGAACCCTCTCAGGCGCTCCCGAAGGGAGAGCCAAGGTCGAAGGCTTGTTGCTGAAGTTTTAGGTGTAATGAGAAAGTTTCCGGTAGTGCTCTTGCCTCTCCCTTTGGGAGAGGTGGCAGTGAGCGAAGCGAACTGACGGAGAGGGCGAGAACGCTAACCGCCGCGCCGCGCTTTCGCAGAAAGCTGCGCGGCAGCTGCCGTTTTCCTCTACGCCCCCTCTCGTGAAAATGCAATGCCGGAGCGTCCGCAGACGCTCCGGCATTGCTCTATTAAAAATAATTTTTCCGCTATCTATGCGCAGAGCAAAGCGGAGCGCATTAAAATCGTTCACGCTCCGGCAGGCGCACTGTCAGGAAAGCACGGCGCTTTCCTCCACCTTGTCCAACACTGCCAGCTGCAAGGCGTTCAGCATACTGCGCTGTGCGCCGTAGGTGTCGGCGTAGGAGCTGTTGGCGCTGTCGATCTGCTCCTGTGTGGGAGTGATGTCCAGCTGCTCCGCAATGGCCTGAAAGACCAGATCCTGCTTGGCCAGATGCTCAAAGTAAGCGTCGGAATCCGCCAGCATCGCGTCGGCATCGGCGTAGCCCTTGGCCTGTGCGTAGGCGTCCAGCTCCATGCCGTACTGGGTAGCCAGCTGAGAGTGGTAGTTCAGGAACATCCGGATGTAGTAGCTGGTGATCTGGGTGGGGACTTCTTTAAAGGTGGAGTTCGTGAGCAGGTAGTCCATCGCGGCGTTGTCCAGATTGTTGGCGTACAGGGCGCTGTCAAAGTACTGGCGCAGGGCGTCTGCGGTGTGCAGGTCGTCGCTGGCGGCAAAATTGGTCTCCACCCACTTGTCGGTCAGGGTGGGGACAACGCTCTGGGTGATGGCGTTCAGGGTCACGCTGAACACGGCCTCCTTGCCGCTGAGGGTGATGGTGTTGCCCTCGGCATCGGTGGAGTCGCCGTAGCCCTCCGGGAAGGTGACGGTCACATCAAAGGTGTCACCGATGTTGTGGCCGATGATCTGATCCTCGAAGCCGTCAATGAAGGAGTGGCTGCCCAGCGTCAGGTCGTAGCCGGTGGCGGTGCCGCCGGTAAAGGCTACGCCATCCACCGCGCCGGAATAGTCGATGTTCACGGTGTCGCCGCTCTGGGCTGCCCGGTCGGTGATGTTCTGGGTGGTGGCGTACTGGTTCAGCAAAGTGTCAATCTGAGTCTGGATCTCGGCCTCGGTGGGCTCGATGTCGGCCTTGGAAAGCGGCAGCGCGGACACATCCTCCGGCAACGTCACATAGTCCAGTGCGCGGATGCCGGTCCAGTGGCCGTTATCGTCCAGCCCCTCAGAATAATCGAAGCTGGCGTAGTCGAAATCTGACACCTTGCCGTAGATGGACACGCTTGCGCCGGATGCGGCAGAGGATGCCGTGGTGCCGCTCTGCTTTTTGAGCAGCATAAAGCAGGCCGCAGCTACGCACAGCACAGCAGCCACCGCGCACAGCGCACACAACAGGATCTTGGTAATGCGTTTCAAAAGAGATACCTCCTAAAAATAGCAGACCGTTTTCACGGAGAATGCAAATGTCATACCTTATTATTATAACGGAAAAATGCGAAAAGAAAAGATTTTTGCGAAAATTCCACAAATGCCGTCCGGCACAGGTATCACTTTTGCCCGCTTTGAGGCGGGAAATGCCGCAAAACCGGTGGAAATACCCGGACGGTTCTGTTACAATAAAACTGTATGAGCCTTTCCCTGCGGGGGAAAGCCTTTTGCTGAAATTGGAGGATAAAACCATGGATTACAATAAAGCAGCTCTGGAAATGCACGAGACCCACAAGGGAAAGGTGGGCATCGTGAGTAAGGTGGAGGTCGCCACCCGCGATGACCTGTCCACCGCTTACACCCCCGGCGTGGCCGAGCCCTGCCGCAAGATCAAGGAAAACCCGGAGGACGTGTACAAGTACACCTTCAAGGGCAACATGGTAGCCGTTGTCTCCAACGGCACCGCCGTGCTGGGCCTCGGCGACATCGGCCCGGAGGCCGGTCTGCCGGTCATGGAGGGCAAGGCCGTGCTGTTCAAGGAGTTCGGCGGCGTGGATGCCTTCCCCATCTGCATCGACGCCCACGACGCTGCCAGCGTCATTGCTGCCTGCAAGGCCATTGCGCCCACCTTTGGCGGCATCAATCTGGAGGACATCAAGAGTCCCGAGTGCTTCGAGATCGAGGAGACCTTGGAGCGGGAGCTGGACATCCCCGTGTTCCACGACGACCAGCACGGCACCGCCATCGTGGTCACTGCTGCCCTCATCAACGCCCTGCGGGTGGTGAATAAGAAGATGGAGGACGTGCACATCGTTCTGAACGGCCCCGGCGCTGCCGGTACCGCCATCATCAAGATGCTCATGACCGCCGGTGCCAAGGACATTATTGCGGTGGATCAGTTCGGCACCCTGTACAAGGGCTGCAACAGCGCCGAAGCCCACAAGAACTGGCTGGGTGAGGTGACCAATCCCCGTCAGGTCAAGGGCGGCCTGAAGGAAGCACTGGAAGGTGCCGACGTGTTCATCGGTGTGTCCCGCCCCGGCATCCTGACCACCGAGCTGTGCAAGACCATGAACAAGGACGCCATCGTCTTTGCCATGGCCAATCCCACCCCGGAGATCATGCCGGACGAGGCGAAGGCCGGCGGCGTGCGGGTGATGGCCACCGGGCGCAGCGACTTCCCCAATCAGGTGAACAACGTGTTGTGCTTCCCCGGCCTGTTCAAGGGCGCGCTCAGCGTCCGCGCACGGGATATCAACAATGAGATGAAGCTGGCTGCTGCCTACGCCATTGCAGACCTCATCACCGATGCCGACCGCAGCGAGGAGAACATCATCCCCGGTGCGTTCGACCCCCGCGTGGCCGAGGCTGTGGCAAATGCCGTGGCAAAGGCTGCCCGCGAGACCGGCGTGGCACGACTGTAAGCGGAGGATACAGGCATGAGAACGATCTCCGCACAGAGCATTACGGATACGGTGGCGCGGCTCTGCATTAAAGCCAACACCCAGCTGCCGCAGGACGTGCAGGCCGCGCTGGAAAAGGCGCGGGAAGAAGAGCCGTGGCCGCTGGCAAAGAACACATTAGACCTGCTGTGGTCGAACCTTGGCGCTGCAAAGGAGAAAGACCTGCCCATCTGTCAGGATACCGGCATGGCCTGTGTGTTCGTGGAGCTGGGCACCGATGTGCACATTGACGGCAGCTTTGAAGCCGCCATCCACGAGGGCGTGCGCCGGGGCTACACCGATGGCTACCTGCGCAAGAGCATCGTGGCCGACCCGCTGCGCCGGGGCAACACCGGCGACAACACCCCCGCCGCCATCACCGTTCATCTGGTAGACGGCGACGGCTGCACCATCACCGTGGCCCCCAAGGGCTTTGGCAGCGAGAACATGAGCCGCATCCAGATGCTCAAGCCCGCCGACGGCGTGGAGGGCTTTAAAAAGTTCGTGGTGGATACCGTAAAGCTGGCGGGCTCCAACCCCTGCCCGCCCATCGTGCTGGGCATCGGCGTGGGCGGCAGCTTTGACAAGGTGGCGTATCTTGCCAAAAAGGCGCTGCTGCGCCCGCTGGATATCCCCAACCCCGACCCCTACTACGCCCAGTTGGAGCAGGAGCTGCTTGCCGCCATCAATGCACTGGGCATCGGCCCGCAGGGCTTTGGCGGCAAGACCACCTGCCTTGGCCTTGCCATTGAGCAGATGCCCACCCATGTGGCGGGTCTGCCGGTGGCTGTGAACGTTTCCTGTCATGTGACCCGCCGCGCCAGCGCGGAGCTGTAAGGAGGGGAGAACGATGGAATACAGACTGACTACCCCCTGCACCGCGCAGGATCTTGCCCCGCTGAAAGCGGGGGATACCGTACTGCTTTCCGGCGTGGTGTACACCGCCCGGGATCAGGCACACAAGCGGATGATGGAAGCACTGGACAAGGGCGAGACCCTGCCTTTTGATCTGGAAGGCAGCGCCATCTATTATGTGGGTCCCACCCCGGAACGCCCGGGCGAAGTCATCGGCTCGGCAGGGCCTACCACAAGCGGGCGCATGGACGCCATGAGCCCCCGGCTGCTGGATCTTGGCAACAAGATCATGATCGGCAAGGGCAAGCGGGATGCCGCCGTCAAGGCAGCTGTGGTGCGCAACGGCGCGGTGTATCTGGCTGCGCTGGGCGGTGCCGGTGCGCTGATGGCAAAAAGCGTGCAGACGCTGGAAGTGATCGCATGGCCGGACTTGGGCTGTGAGGCGGTGCGCCGCCTGACCGTGCAGGATATGCCCCTGACCGTTGTGCTGGATGCCCACGGCGGCGACCTGTACGAGGAAGGCCCTGCGGCCTATCTGGCTGCGCTCTAAATTGCACCCTTTGCACAAAACAGGCGCGGCACAAAACCGGCAAAACAGCAGTTCTGTGCAGAAAAATATGGTTAGTTTAACAAAACTTGCTGCGAATTACTTGCATCAACCGCAAAAGTGTGATATCCTTTAACATACGACAGAGGGTACACATCCCCTGTCGGAAAAATCCCCCAGAGGGAATGAGGCAGGAGGCCGGACAAACCATGCAGATCCACCAATCCGCAGAAGATTATCTTGAAACGATCCTGATGCTGAGCCAGCGTATGGGCAAAGTGCGCTCCATTGACGTAGTCAATGAGCTGGGCTTTACCAAAGCCAGCGTGAGCATCGCCATGAAAAAGCTGCGGGAGAACGGCTATATCGCGGTGGACGGCGAAGGCAACCTGACCCTGCTGGAGCCCGGGCTGGAGATTGCTCAGCGCATTTACAGCCGCCACCAGCTGCTGACCCACTTCTTTGTGCAGCTGGGCGTGGACGAGCAGACCGCCGCCGAGGACGCCTGCAAGGCAGAGCACATCCTCAGCGAGCAGACGCTGGAAAAGATCCGCGAAAGCGCCCTGCGCAACGACGCCGCCCATCCGCAGGCAAAGTGATATGATTCCAAGAGACACCGGAACGCCGAAAGACGTTCCGGTGTCTTTTTTTGTATGAAATTTTCGGTTTGTGTTGCATATCTGTTACGGATTTGGTACAATAAATCTGTGCGGAAAAGGAACGTTGGAAGAGCGAAAAAGGGCCGGGACGGCGCAAAGCCGCCCTAGGGTAAAGGAGAGCGTTGCGGCATGGATGCGATTGCCCATACTCAGGTCAGTGTGGTCTGTCTGGTCACGCTGGCGGTCTTGCTGCGGGCGCAGCAGAAAATGCGGGATAAAAGTCTGCCCGGGCGGCTGTTCACGGCGCTGCTGTGGTCTGCCGGGGCGCTGACGATCGTAGATCATGGCAGTGCGCTGGCGCAGCTGGGCGCGTGGCAGGATCTGGGCATCCCCCTGACCTACCGGCTGAACGCCGGGGGCAGCATTTTGTTTTACCTGCTGGCGGCGTGTTGCTGCTTGCTGGTGTTTTTGTATGTGGAGGCAGAGCTGGGGCGTACATGGATGGAGGACGGCCGCAGGCTGGCGCTCAGCGCCGCACCGGTGGCGTTGCTTTTGCTGGCGCTGCTGACAGCGCGGGACGAAAACGGCTTCTGCTATCTGGATGCAGAGGGGCTGCGGGGCAGCACCCTGTTCTGGGGGGCGAAGCTGGTGGGGCTTGCCTATCTGGCGGCGGCCTTTCTCCGCTGCAGCTGGACGCTGAGCAACTGGAAGCAGGAAACACCCAAAGAGGAACTGAAGACCCTGCTGCTGCTCGCGCTTGCGCCGGCGGCAGGCTTTTTGCTGCAAGGCTGGCTGCCCGGGCGCGGGCTGCTGTGCTGCGGCATTACGCTGGGGCTGGTGTGCGTGTATGTGCTGGTGTTGCAGACCAAGTTCACGGTGGACACCCTGACCGGCGTCAGCAACCGCATCGTGGCGCTGCGGTATCTGGAAAGCGAACTGCCCTACTACCGCCGTCACCCCAACCGCTCGCTGCACTTCCTCATGATGGACATGGATCACTTCAAGCACATCAACGATGAATACGGCCACCTGGAGGGGGACGCTGCGCTGGTGCTGCTGGCGGGCATTTTGAAAAAGGTGTGCGCCAACTATAACGGCGTGCTGGCGCGCTACGGCGGCGATGAATTTTGCATCGCCTGCGGCTGCAACAGCGTGGAGGTGCGCACCCTGATCGCCTCCATCCAGCGGGAGCTGGACGCCGCCAACGCCGCCTCCGGCAAGCCCTACCAGATCGAGATCAGCATCGGCTGCGCCCGCCTTGAGCCGGACATCGCCACCGTGCACGACCTGATCGATAAGGCCGATCAGGAAATGTACCACCTCAAGACCCGCAAGCGCGGAATTTCCTAAAATAAAGAAAGCACCTGCAACCCTTCCCGTCTGTGCATTGGCACCCGAAGGCGTTCGCGGGTGCTTTTTCTTTGACCTGTTGAGAGCCAAGAAGCAACCCCGCAGTGCGGATGTTTCCGCAGGAAACAGGCACTGCAAATGCCGTTTTCCTCTACGACCCCTCCTGTGAAAAAGCAATTTCGAAACGCCCGCAGGCGTTTCGAAACTGCAAATCAAAATAATTCTTCCGCTGAAAATGGCTAGAGCGTAGCGGAAGCCATTCAAAATCATCCCGCCCGCGCTTTCTAAACGTTTTTTACCCTTCTGCCCTTGCATCCCGGGGTGGAACGCGGTATTCTTATAGAATAGACCGGAACCGCGACAGCACAGGGGAGGGAGACCACATGGACGCACAGGAGATCCGCGCATTGCTGGGCAAAAGCATCTTTGAGCGGGCACAGAAGTACCGCAAGCGCATCCTGCAAAGCAGCTGCACCACCAACGAGGACGGGGTGCGGCACCTGACAGCGCTGGTGCAGGGCAGCGGGCCGGACTGCTATTATACGCAGGTCTGGCTGCGGGAAAACGGCAGCTTTGTCAGCGCCTCCTGCGACTGCCCCTATAATCAAAACGGCGACGGCACCTACTGTAAGCACATTGGCGCGCTGCTGCTGCAGGACGCGGAAAAAAATCCGCCTGCTCCGGAAAAAAAGCCGGAGAGCATCCCCGGGGTGCAGCGGGGCGTGGCAGGCTTGAGCACCGAACCCCGCAAGGACAGTTACAGCGCCGGGCTGGATATGCTGTTCGGCCGCAAGTGGCGGGGCGAGGAGCCGGAGACCGACTATGAGGCCCAGCTGCTGTTGAAGCGCTACCAGCGGGAGGATGCGCAGCCCCAGCCCCAGAACGCTGCCCAGCGCACCGGCTTTGCTCTGCTGGAACCGGAGCTTACGCCGCACAATGGCCGTATCTGGCTGCGACTGCGGGTCTCGGATGGCATCGGCGGGCGGCAGTATCTGGTAAAAAGCATCCCGCAGTTTCTGGATGCGATCGAGCGGGGCGAAAGCGTCAGCTACGGGAAGTCGCTGGCCTTTGTGCACCGGTGGGACGCTTTTGCCCCGGATGCGCAGCAATTGCTGCGGCTGCTGCGCCGTCAGGTGAGCGCCCGGCAGGCGTTTGAAGCCGAGGGCACGGTGCGCTCCGGCTGGGAGAAAGGCCCGGCGGGTGGTCTGCCGCTGACCGGCGAAGGGCTGGATGCTCTTGTGGAGCTTTACGCCGCCGAGGGCGTTGTGGGCGGCTATACCCTTAAAGAGGGCTTGCCGGTCATCAGCCTGAAGGTGGAACGCCGCAAGGGCGGCGTGCAGCTAAGCTGCACCCCGGCACTCAGCGGGGTGCAGGGGCTGGACTATGCCTATCTGCTGGGCGAAAGTACCCTCTGGCGGATGCAGCGGGAGGAATGCCGCCGGGTGCTGCCGGTACTGGACACCTTTGGCGGGCGCAGTTTGTTCTTTACCAGCGCAGACGCCGCCGCTTTTTGCAGCTATGTGCTGCCGGAACTGGGCAACCGGGTCAACATCGTGGACCCCGACCGGCTGCTGCTGAACCAGATCCCGCTGGAACCGGTGGTGCAGTTTTATCTGGACGCCGATCGGGGGCTTACCGTCACGGCCTACCCGGTCTTTCTGTACGGAGAGGACAGGGTAGCCCCCGGCGAGCCGGTGCCGCCCGACCTTTTGCGGGATGCCCGCACCGAGAACCGGGCAAAGCGCCTGCTGGAGACCTATCTGGAACCCGAGACCGGCAAGCCGGGGCATTACAGCCTTTCCGGGGAGGAGGCGCTTTTCCAGCTGCTGGAAGAGGGCATTCCCGCCCTGCTGGCCATGGGCGAGGTGTACCAGACCGATGCCTTCCGCAACTTACAAGCCGCCCCGCCTAAAATTTCGGTAGGGGTATCGGTGCACGGCAGTGTGCTGGATCTGGAAGTGGACACCGGCGCGTTCCCGGTGGAGGAACTGCGGGAGCTTTTGCAGTCCCTGCACCAGAAAAAACGCTACCACCGCCTGCGGGACGGCAGTCTGCTGCGGCTGGATGACAGTCTGGAAGGGCTGGACGAGCTGAACGACACGCTGGAACTTTCCGGTGCAAAGCTGAAGGACGGCCACGCCGCCCTGCCGCTCTACCGTGCCCCCACGCTGGACTGGGCGCTTTCGGGGCAGAACGGCTTGCGGTTCGACCGGGACGATGCCTTCCGGCGCATCAGCCGCAGCTTCCACGCCGTGCGGGACAGCGAGTATACCCCGCCGCTCTCGCTGCAAAAGACCCTGCGCAAATACCAGCGGGACGGCTACCGCTGGCTGCGCACGCTGGACGGCTACGGCATGGGCGGCATTCTGGCCGACGATATGGGTCTGGGTAAGACTGTGCAGGTGCTCAGCTACCTGCTGGCCATGAAGGAGGGCGGGCAGCAGCTGCCCAGCCTCATCGTCTGCCCGGCGTCGCTGGTGCTGAACTGGCAGGAGGAATGCCAGAAGTTCACCCCGCAGCTGCAAAGTGTTGCCATGGACGGCGATGCCGCCCACCGCGCCGCGCTGGTCGATGGGTGGGCGCAGGCGGACATCGTCATCACCAGCTACGACCTGCTGCGCCGGGACGAAAAACTGTATGCCGGGCAAAGCTTTTACGCCTGCATTCTGGACGAAGCGCAGGCCATCAAAAACCACACCACCCAGAAATACAAGGCGGTGTGCCGGGTGAACAGCCGGGTGCGCTTTGCCCTGACCGGCACCCCGGTGGAGAACCGCTTGGGCGAATTGTGGAGCATCTTCTCCTTTTTGATGCCGGGGTATCTGCCCCCCTACAAGACCTTCTGCGCCCGGTTTGAAAAGCCCATCGTGCAGGACGAGGATGCCAACGCCGTGCGGCGGCTGAACCAATTCACCGGCCCCTTCATCCTGCGGCGCATGAAGTCCGAGGTGCTGCGGGAGCTGCCGCCCAAGACCGAGAACGTGCGCCGCGTTGAGCTGGAGACCGAGCAGCGCAAGCTGTATCTGGCAGCGGTGGTGGACGCCCGGGAAAAGCTGCGGGCGGCAAAGCCGGAGGACAAGATGACCGTGTTTGCCGTGCTGATGCGGCTGCGGGAGATTTGCTGCGACCCGCGTCTTGTGGCAGACAACTGGACCGGCAGCAGCGCCAAGCTGGAAGCCTGTCTGGAACTTGTCACCGAGGCAGTGGCGGGCGGGCACCGCATTCTGCTGTTCAGCCAGTTCACCTCCATGCTGGAACTGCTGGCAAAGCGGCTGGACGAGGCCGGGGTGAGCCACTTCACCCTGCAAGGCTCTACCCCGAAGCCGGTGCGTGCCGAGCAGGTGCGCCGGTTCAATCAGGGCGAGGCGGACGTCTTTCTGATTTCGCTGCGGGCGGGCGGTACGGGTCTGAACCTGACCGCCGCTGATATCGTCATCCACTACGACCCGTGGTGGAACCTTGCCGCGCAAAATCAGGCCACCGACCGCGCCTACCGCATCGGTCAGCGCAACCCGGTACAGGTGTACCGGCTGATCGCGCAGGACACTATTGAGGAAAAGATCGTGGAGCTGCAGCAGGCCAAGCAGTCACTGGCCGACACCGTTACCGGCGGGGCAGACGGCGCGATTTTGTCTATGAACCCCGAACAGCTGCTGCAGCTGCTGGGAGAAGAAGCATAAAGGAGTGTATCCATCATGAAGGTTTGGGATCTGCATTGCGATACCCTGTACGAACTGCGCCGCGCCGAAAAGGCGGGCGCACCCAAAAGCTTTTTGCACAACGATCTGCATATCGACCTTGAAAAATTGCAGCAGGGGGATTATCTGCTGCAATGCTTTGCGGCCTATGTGGATCTGGCCGACCCCGCCCCCGGGGCCGACCCGCTGGTGAGCGTGCTGGAGGAGATCGACATCTTCAAGCGGCTCATGGCAGCTTATCCGGAAAAGATCGCCCCGGTGTACACCGCCGCCGACCTTGAGCGCAACCGCGCCGAGGGCAAGTTCAGCGCTATGCTGACGGTGGAAGAGGGCGGCTGCTGCAAGGGCAGTCTGGGCGTGCTGCGGCGGCTGCAGGAACTGGGCGTGCGCATGATGACCCTGACATGGAACTACCCCAACGAGCTGGCAGCCCCCAACGCAAACCCCGGCGGGCCGCTGGTGGCCAACACCGAGACCGGCCTGACCGAGCGGGGCTTTGCCTTTTTGGAAGAGATGGAAAAGCTGCACATCACCGCAGACGTGAGCCACCTTTCCGATAAGGGCTTCTGGGACATCGCAAACCACAGCACCCGTCCCTTTGCGGCAAGCCATTCCAACTGCCGTGCCCTGTCGCCCCACAACCGCAACCTGACCGATGAGATGATCCGCGCATTGGCAGAAAAGGGCGGCATTGCAGGGCTGAACTACTGCGCTTCCTTTGTGGACGCAGACTCGGCACACCCGAAGCTCTGCCGCAGCACGGTGGAGCGGCTGGCAAAGCACGCGGCACACTTCAAGCAGGTGGGCGGCATTGAGGTCATCAGCCTTGGCAGCGATTTTGACGGCATTGGCGGTCAGCACGAGCTGGAAACGGCGGCAGATATGCCGCTGCTGGCCGAGGCACTGCGCCGCGAGGGCTTTACCGAGGACGAGGTGGAGGCCATCTACTGGCGCAACGCTTACCGCTTCTTTAAAAACAATCTGTAATATCAAGTCAAAAAATTGCAAAAATGCCCGGAGATGCCCTGCTGTGTGCGGGTATCCCGGGCTGTGTATTGCCCTGCGAGGGGAGGTTTTATATGGTCTGAGGCGCGCGTCCCCTGAAAAAGAACAAACGACTTGGAAAGATAAGAGGAATTATAACAATGGGTATCACGATCTCGCCGTGGATGATGGCGTTTCTCATGCTGATGACCGGCTTTGCAGGCTTTGTGGATTCGGCAGCCGGCGGCGGCGGGCTGATCAGCCTGCCGGCCTATCTGTTTGCCGGGCTGCCGCCCCACTACACCTATGCCACCAACAAGTTCAGCGCCGCCTGCGGCACTACCTTTGCCACGGCAAGCTTTTTCAAAAGTGGTGCCATGAACGTGAAGGTGGGTGTTCTTGCAGCCATCGGCAGCTTTGCGGGCAGTGCGCTGGGCGCGCACATCGTGCTGCTGCTCAGCGATGAGATGCTGCGCACCATGATGTTCATCATCCTGCCGGTGGCGGCGGTCATCATTCTGTGGCAGCGCAACCTGCCGGACGAGAACCGGGACGACGGCACGCTGGACCTGAAAAAGATTTTGCTGGCACTGGCCATCGGCTTTGGCATCGGCCTGTACGACGGCGTTATGGGCCCGGGCACCGGTACCTTTGCCATCATTGCCTTTACCACCCTGATGGGCTTTGACCTGCGCACTGCCAACGGCAACGGCAAGGTGCTCAATCTGGCCAGCAACTACGCCAGCCTGTTCACCTACCTGATGAACGGTCTGGTGGTGTTCCACATCGGCATCCCCTGTGCAGTCAGCAATATTCTGGGCAACCTGCTGGGCTCGCACTTCGCGCTGAAAAAGGGTGCCCGCTTCATCCGCCCCATGATGCTGGTGGTGCTGGTTCTGCTGCTGGGCAAGCTGATCTCGGACGCGGTGCTGTAAGGGCAAGGCGGGACGATTTGGAATGGTCTCCGCTTTGCTCTGGCCATAATCAGCGGAAAGAATATTTTATTTGTAGTTCCGAAACGCCTGCGGGCGTTTCGAAACTACTTTTTCACGGGTAAAAATAAAGTCGGGCAGCCCGCGGGCTGTCCGACTTGTTTTTGCTAATAGGTTTTATTCCAGCGCCAGCTCTTTATCAAAGAACGCGATGCCGAATGCGCCGGGGCCGGTGTGGGTGCCAATGACGCAGCCGATCTGGCGCACCAGCGGTGCGTCCAGATGCAGGTTGTCCTGCAGGTAGGTCAGCAGCGGCTGCAGCTCCCGGTGGTTGACGGTGTAGCCCAGCAGCGGGGTGTAGCCCGGGTGGATGCCGCCCATCTCGTCGATCTTCTTGAACAGCGCCACATACACGCCGGGCAGACCGCGTGCCTTACCGGCCAGCGCCACCTTGCCCTCCATGACGGCGAGGATGGGCTTGATGCCCAGCATACCGCCCGCCACAGCTGCGGCGGCGGACAGTCTGCCGCCCTTGCGCAGATACTTCAGATCGTCCACGGCAGCTACCAGATGCAGGTGCTGCTTGGCCTTTTCCAGATCGGCGGCGATCTGGGTGATCGTCTTGCCGGCGTCCCGCAGCTGCACAGCCAGCCGCACCAGCAAGGACTGCCCCAGACAGACGTTCTCGGTGTTCACGAACACCACATTATCCACGTTGGCAAGGTCGGCAGCAAGTCTGGCGCACTGACCGGTGCCGGACAGCGCATCGGACAAAAAGATGCCCAGCACCTCGTCTCCGGCGGCAGCGGCGTCCAGATACAGCCGCTCGAACTGCTCCGGGCTGGGCTGGCTGGTGGTGGGCAGCTTGCGGCAGGCTGCCAGATGGGTATAGTATTCGCTGGGGGTCATGTCGATGCCGTCCCGCAGGACGGTGCCGTCCTCCAGCGTCACGTTCAGGGGGATCACGGTCACGCCCAGCTGCTGCGCCTCGGCGGGCAGGATGTCGCACGCGGAATCGGTGAGGATACGGATCATAATAATACCTCCGGTCTACCGGTAAAATACAGTATACGCAACGTTTTTGCTAAAAAGGTTGGAAATTATTATACCACCATTTAGGGCGATGTGTCAATGATTTGCATAAATTTGCCACGACAGAACGCCCAAACCTTGCGCACCCGGCGGCAGATATGGTACTATAACCGGGAACGAATCACAGCAGGAGGAGACCGACCATGCACAAGCTGAATCCCCGCACCGCCGCGCTGCTTTCGGCCTTTGGCTGGGCGGTAGGGTATCTGCTGGCGGGCAAGGCGCTGGCGGTGCTGCTGCCCGTGCCGCCCGGCGGCGCGGCGCGGTTTTTCCGGGTCTGCCTGCTGGCTCCGCTGGCGGAGGAAGGGGTGTTCCGGGGCGCGGTGCAGCGCCGGGCGCAGCCGCTGGGCAGGGGACAGGCCATTCTTTTGCAGGCGGTGCTGTTTGCCTTGCAGCACGGCAGCGTCGCTGCCATGGTCTATGCGCTGGTGTGCGGGCTGGGTCTGGGGTGGCTGGCAGACCGCACCGGACATCTCTGGCCGGGGATGCTGCTGCACAGTGCAAACAATCTGCTGGTACTGGCGATGGGATGAGAGGATGGGATACATGACCGATTTTGAACTGATGGGTCTTGCGCTGGAAGAAGCCGCCAAAGCCGCCGCCTTGGGCGAGGTGCCGGTGGGTGCGGTGGTGGCGCGGCACGGCGAGGTGGTGGCTACGGCGCACAACACCCGGGAGACCGAGAAAAACGCCTTGCACCACGCGGAGCTGCTGGCCATTGACGCTGCCTGCAAGGCGCTGGGCGGCTGGCGGCTGTGGGAGTGCGAACTGTTCGTCACCTTAGAGCCCTGCCCCATGTGCGCGGGCGGCATCATCAACAGCCGTCTGCGCCGGGTGGTGTACGGTGCTGCCGACACCAAGGCCGGGTGCTGCGGCTCGGTGACCGACCTGTTCGCGCTGCCCTTCAACCACCATCCGGTAGTGGAAAAGGGGCTGCGGGAGGCCGAGGCGCAGCAGCTTTTGCAGGCGTTTTTTGTTTCCCTGCGGGAAAAGCGGGCGGGCAGACCCCGCTGGAAGCCCCCGGTGCCCGAAAACAGGGGAAAATAAGGAAAAATAGTGGGAACTGCGTAAAAAATTGCAGTTCCCACTTTCTTTTTGGGCTGGATTGTGGTATATTATTCAATGGAATCTTGTCGAAACCCATCGCAACTGCAGGCAGGCACGCCAAAGCACCGGACCTTTGCCGGACACATAAACGGAACGCTGCACTGTCTGGGGATGGGCACAGGGTTTTTCCGGCTGGGGCACTGCGCCCGGCCGAGAATACCGAACAGGAGGGATATACTCTTGTACGAGGACGAGTTTGAACTGACCTTTCAAGTGCCGGAGGAAGAGAGCGCACCGGAGCCCCTTGCCGCACCGGCTGCAAAGCCGGCTGCGCCGGTGGAACCGGTGGTGGATGAACCTACCCGCATCATGACGCTGGGAAAAACGGCAGCGCCTGCGGTGGACGAACCCACCCGGGTGATCACGCTGGAAAAGCCCGCAGAGCCGCCTGCGGTGGAGCTGCCCGAAGCGCCTGCGCCGCAGCCTGTAAAAGAGCGGCCTGCCCCTGCCGCACCCGCTGCGGCGCGCCGGGTGCTGATCTCCGGCGGCGACCGGGGCATCGGTGCTGCCGCTGCCCGCGCCTTTGCGGCAGCAGGGTATCAGGTGGCGGTGCTCTACCACCAGAACGCAGCTGCTGCCGCTGCGCTGGAACAGCAGCTGCCCGGGTGCATCGCCATCCAGTGCGATGTAGCCAGCCGCGCCAGCTGTGAGCTGGCGTTCCACGCAGTGGAGCAGGCCATGGGCAGGGTGGATGTGTTGGTGTGCAACGCCGGCATCGCGCAGCAGAAGCTGTTTACCGACATCACCCCGGAGGAGTGGCAGCGGATGCTGGACGTGAACCTGAGCGGCGCGTTCCACCTGTGCCAGCTGGCATTGCCCGGCATGATCCGCCGCAAGCAGGGCCGCATTCTGACCGTGAGCAGTATGTGGGGCCAGACCGGCGGCAGCTGCGAGGTGCACTATTCCGCCGCGAAGGCCGGGCTCATCGGCCTGACCAAGGCACTGGCGAAGGAAGAGGGCCCCAGCGGCATTACGGTGAACTGCGTAGCGCCCGGGGTCATCGAGACTGACATGATGGCGGCTTTTACCGCCGAGGACAAGGCGGCGCTGGCCGAGGAGACCCCTGTGGGTCGGCTTGGCACCCCGGAAGAAGTTGCAAAGCTGCTGGTCTTTTTGGCCGGCGAGGATGCCGGATACATCACCGGACAGGTGTTCGGGGTGAACGGCGGCCTTGTGATCTGATGCACAGGGCAATATTACAGGAAATTCCCCGGAGTGGGAAGGAGAGAAAAAATGGGCATGACTTTGAAGGAACTGTTGACTAAGGGCGAGGGCACCCTCTCTGCACAGGAGGCCAAGGCGCTGGCGGCACAATGCCGCATGGATGTAGACACCCTCTACACCCTGCTGGAGGAGCGCGGCATTAAGGTCCTGGAGGAAGAGAACGAGCCGAGTCTGGACGTGGACAGCATCATTGCTGAGGTGGAGAACGCCGAGAACAACAACGATGACATGGGCCTTGCCGATGAAAACGAAGAGGATGCCGAGGAGAACCCGGCAGACCTGAAGGCTGCCATGGACGAGCTGCTGGACGACCCGGTGAAGAACTACCTCAAGCAGATCGGTCAGATCCCGCTGCTGAGCGCCGAGCAGGAGGTGGAGCTGAGCCGCCGCATCCATGCCGGTGCCGAGGCTGCACACATTTTGCAGGCAGACCGCCAGAAGTACGGCGCACCGGAGTACATCAAGAAGAACAGCGCCCGCTTCTCCTTTGAGGAGGACGAGAACAGCCGCAGCTACACCGAGGATCTGGACGAGGACGGCGAAAAGTCTGCCGAGGATGCCGAGGAAAAGGCAGACGAGGAAAAGGCCATGGAGGCCGTGGAGAACGGCCCCCTGAGCGAGGAACGCCGTCAGGAGCTGCTCAAGACCCGCCGCGACGGCCTGAACGCCCGCCGCAGCCTGAGCGAGGCAAACCTGCGTCTGGTGGTGTCCATCGCCAAGAAGCATGTCGGCCATAATCTGGCCTTCCTTGATCTCATTCAGGAGGGCAACATCGGCCTCATCAAGGCCGCCGAGAAGTTCGACTGCGACCGCGGCTTCCGCTTCTCTACCTACGCTACCTGGTGGATCCGTCAGGCCATCACCCGCGCTATCGCGGATCAGGCCCGCACCATCCGCATCCCGGTGCACATGGTGGAGACCATCAACCGGATGCGTCAGGCCACCAACCAGCTGGTGTACCAGAACGGCCACGAGCCCACCCCGGAGGAGCTGGCAAAGGCCATGGATATGA
>ENA-UONW01001755-UONW01001755.1-human-gut-metagenome-genome-assembly--contig:-CS52-NODE-1755-length-24188-cov-5.565947_pt1 | contig 24188 bp, 23 predicted proteins | sample MGYA00242463_ERZ724010 | MGnify/ENA metagenome assembly ERZ724010 | reverse complement strand
CGCGAACGATAACGATTATCTTATAATAAATGATGGAACGAATGACAATAAAATAAAAGTTGTTGATTTTGTTCGTTCTGCCGTTGGTAATCCTTTGGATTTTAAGGGTGTTATTCGTGTTGCCGCGGATTTTCCCGCCCCCGCCACGTTAGAGGGTGGCGATATGTATATAATTATTACATCTCCTTCCGGTGGAACAGTCACCGACCCCTATTTAGGTAAAACTTTTAAGGATACTGAGAAAATAGTGTGGGATTCCGTGACAAATTCGTGGGAAAGTTTGGGGCTTGTCAAGATAGAGGTTAATCTTGGTGTTGACACCAAGGAAGATTCAGTTATTATAACAAACACAGCGGGTTCATCAGCCACAATTCCCACCGCGTCAGCGAGTAAAGCGGGTGTTATGTCGTCACAGCTCTTGCGGTGGTTAACAAATCTTATTAATGGGACGACAGTTCTGGCGGCCCCAGATCCGAGTAATCCCAATATTCCCGCGCATAAGCATAATTACTCAGATCTTGTGAATTATCCTGCGATATATCAAACATTAGGCCAGTCAATCGAAGGTGTTATGTCCCAAAAAGCAGTGACGGATACATTTTCAAAATACCTTCCACTCACCGGGGGTTCCAGCTCAAAAATGTCTGGACCGATCTATTTCCGCAACACTAATTTTATATATGATTCAGATGGTAATTCTATCGTTGTCACGGATACTAATAGTGAAAGTGTTTCTGATCATATTTCCGCGTTCGGTGCTTTAACGGGAAAAACGTATCTGAGAACTCGCGCGGGTGTTAATTTAATACACCAAGTTCCAGGTGGTGTGTATACTATATATGATTCCAACAATCTCCCTAACCCGGCAAAGATAAGTGATCTTGCAGCTTATCTTCTTTTAAGCGGGGGTATCATGACTGGGGGTGTTACATTTAATAATAATCTCGGTCTTTATTGGAAAAATACTGCTGGATCTGTATTACTACAAGCATATTTTAATGATAACAATAATTTTGTTATTGGAAACACATCGAATTCCCATCTTATATTAAGGACAGGCAACACGGATGTACTTCGGGACAGGAACGGTGATTCATACAAGATATGGGACTCCTATAACCTCCCTAACCCAGCAGGCAGCATTGATTTGGATGGTTACTTACCGTTAACGGCAGGGGCAACAAAACCGTTAACAGGCCAATTGTTTGCCAATCAGGGTGTGAATCTTCCATTTAATGTTGCGTTGAGAGCTACGAATGAAGCTGGGGATTTGAAGAATGTGATATATTCTATGACGAATAATAAGCTTGTTGTGGGTGACGCTTCGTATGATATGTTAATAGCTTCAACGGCTTCTGATCTTATACATAGTCGCACTGGAACCCCTTACAAAATCTGGGATGCATATAACCTCCCTAACCCGGCAAAGCAAAATGGAACTTATTCACAATTAACTGCCGGAAAGGTACGAGGCACTATCACCTTTACAAATGGAAGTACAACCCTGGGAACTTATAATGGCTCCACTGATTTAACCGTGAATGTTGGTGGAGGACAACCAAGCGGTGATTACCTTCCTCTTACAGCAGGCCCAAGTGCCCCTCTTACTGGCAAACTGTACATAAATGCCGGTGCGCGACTATTAAATAATAAAGCGCTATATGGATTAACTTCGAAAGGGGATGAATATCCATTAATACACATGTCGTCCAATAATACTATCAAGGTGGGAAGCACACACTCCCCGATAGAGATTACCTCGGAAGTAAGTGATGTTTTGCATAATCGTGCTGGAACCGCTTACAAAATCTGGGATGCATATAACCTTTCGAGTCCAGCCACCACGACGGATTTGAATAGTTATATACCGAGATCTGCTCAGGGTGTTACAACAAGTTTATTAAACTTACAAGGGGGTATATACAGGGGAGGTGCCTCGGTAGATGGAGAGTTTGGGTACGCTTGTAATATGCTATTAAGATTTGATTCTGGCGGTACGAATTGGTACACGGGAGGTATTCTATCAATATCAACAGGAGGGGGGCTTAGGGTTGCCGGGGTGAGTAACGGAACATTGAGTGTGTGGCGGGATGTGGCGATGCAAGGAATGTCAAATAATTTCTTGCATAAAGGCAACCAGGTTACCTTTATATCACAATCAGCAGCGCTTCCGGGTGTATGGTTAAATTATGGAGGATGTGCGGGTGGAATATCAGATTATTACCTGGGATCGGGTAAGGGCGATGGCACTTACGGTAGTTTGATACTTAATTATCTCTTAGCCAACCAAGGACTTAGGCTTGCTAACGGGAAAGTTTTAACTGCTGCGGATTCCACGGGTGCATACCGAAATCTTGTTTACGTATCAGCAGGTTCCGATATTGCCATCTTCGGTGATAATCAACTCCCGCTAAGATTTAGGTCAACAAATGGAGGTATAGCACACTCCAGGTGGATTAATAATGAAGAGAAAATATACACCATCTGGGACTCCTACGACGTTCCCTCTCCAGTGTCTGGTTCCGGTGGAGTTGCGGGGCAATTAGCCAAATGGTCAGCAGCTACTGCCCTGTCTGGTGGAATAGCGTACAGCTCTTCGAACACGGCGTCAACGGTAGTGGCCAGGGATGGAAACGGAGCGTTTGCAGCGTCAACGGTCACGACAACAAATGCAAATATAATAAACCTTAATCCAGGCGGCGAAAATTGCGTTGTTCAATCAGGGCTGATACCACGAGACACAAGTACATGTTTCTTAGGTAGAGCATCGAGAATATTTCAGTATATATATGGAAATAATATATACGCAGGGGTAGCATTACTTCCGGTAACTACCGCAACCGTAAATATTGGAGCAGCAGATCTTACTTACAAGTCAGGATATATTCAGACGATTCATACGGGAGGAGTTCTTCCGCTTACAACGGCATCGAGTATAGGATCTTCTGCTAAGCCTTTCAGTTCGATGTTTGCGACGACTTTTAACGGTTCAGCAACGAAATGGAACGGTTTAAGTCAACAAGTTGTGTCGTCATTACCGTCAACACTTGCTCCGAACACGATGTATTTTGTAACAGCATAATAACATGGCATCAATTAAAATAACAAATGCCTCCGCGGTAGTAAAAAATCTGGTACGCGTCGTCGTTACCGATGAGAATGGCAATCCCACGGAAATACGACAAATATACTGGGATGACCCTTCGGGACCCCGGCGATTAATGTGGGAGTCGAATATTGTTCCTGTTGTGACACAAATGAACAATATGTTATTCTCGGCGGGGCCCACCGGGACACGCATTTCGGGTAATATTATTTTTAGACTTGTTTTAAATAATAGTGCGGGTAGAGTGGGTTATTTATATTTACCTTACGGTAAGTGGAATGATATTGTTAATCATTTTGATTTGAGTACATTGACTGTGGGCTCAAGTAATGATTGCAATTTTTATCTATTTCTTTCGCAGGTTGCCGATGATTTGGGGCCCGGCAATATTCAGGTCGCGGGCGTTGAGGTCAATATTTTGACGTGGGATACGAGTGAGATAACCCAGTTTTTGTTAAGCTGTCATGTTTTATCGGGTGGTATCAGTATTATAAATAAAAATGTTAACACCTTAATCACTAATCAATATCAATCATTTGTTTTTCCTGATGTTGTTTACTTGGAAGAAAATAGTACATTTAATGTTGATTTAATTTTTGATGATCCGAATTAAAAGCGAATTATGATAATTGATAATAGAAGCACTGAATCAGGAGATGTTTTGCTAATAGAAACAGATGTGCCAGTTCTGGGTATAGTATTTTTAAGTGGTTTTCTCGATTCGACCGAAGGAGAAGATGGTAATCTTTATTTTGTTAAAAAGTTTCGTTATTCCGTTAATTTAGGTAAAACATACACTGACTGGATTCCATTAACCGCGGAGAATTTACAGAATTTATCTTTTGGAGAAAAAGATTGGGTTACATTTAATTATGCGTATCAGCACGTGGGGTTGGATGGTCCTCTGTATTTTAATTGGGTGCAACTCGATGGGCAACTTACACCCGGCAGTGATGTAATATACAAAAAAACAGATTTTAGTCAGTTTTTTGATGTTAATGACGTTAACGTGCTGAGGTGGGCTTTTAATGTTCTTGAAAAATTGTACGTGCAGGGTGTGCTTCCTAAGTATATTAAAAGAGATTATACCGAAAATAGTAAAGATTTTATCTCGTATTGGCTGTCAATAACTCACATGTTTGCGTTAATTGTATACATGTCGAGGCAATTTTTGAATATTCCTTCAAACCCTATTCTTTTTAGTGCATTTTTGGAATCACGAGGTATTGTGTTAACCGGAAATGAAACATTGTCACAGAAGGAATATTTGTTTTCAAATTATATTGATGAGTATAGAAAAAGAGGGACAAAATATATAATGAGTGAATATGGAACAAGTGCAGAGCCTACACTCATTATGGGAGAATTTTTACGATTAATCGAATATAATAAAGCGAATGAATTTTTGTATTTCAATCTTGTGAGGCAAGATATAGGGTGGTGTGTTGGGTATTCATCTCCCACCTGGAAAAATACAAGTAGGATAGTTAACGCAACGAAGGGTTATGAATTTGGTGATAACACAGCTGAATTGGACGTGGATAAGTACCCGCTTGCGGGTAATGTAACCGTTGTTGAGAAGGAGGGCAAAAAGTGGTTGAAATTTCCAGCGTCGGACGGTGAGAACGGTATAAAGCTTAGTGGATCTGTTGAAACAGCATTAATGGAGGGCAAAATTTTTAGAATAGCACCTGCACTTGCGTATGAGATTAGTTTTCGTGTCATGGGAGAGGGAGAGGGAGATGATAATTTGCAATTTGGCGTGCAAGGGTATGATGAAAATTATTCGCAAGTAAATTTTAAAAGGCTGGATGATCAAAGTGTTAATTGGAATAGTTTTTTTGCTCCCCCTCAACCCCCCGCGGTGTGTATTTTAAAAGAAAATACCACGTATTGGTTTAGAGCGATTATCATGGGTGCAGCAACAAGAAGCACCCCGGGAGCTAAATTAAATTTTTTAAATGGCGAACCCCTTATACAGCCAGTTGAAGTAAAATATTTTTCACCCGTTATCACACAGAATTATACAGCGGGATGTAAGACGTTATATATTAATGATGTTAAGGTAAAACCCTTTGAATTACCCTTCACACAAGGTTACATAGGTGTGAGAAATATTGTGGTAAGTTATTTTTATAATTTATCCGGTAGATCGGAAGCGTATGTGAAAAGATTTATACAGCAATATCTTTTGTCATACAAGGATGTTTTTGTTTCAGATATTTTGAAAGATGTTGTTTTAAAATATTTTTGGGTTAAAACGATTGCTGATCCGGAAAGTGGCGGTGTTTTAACGGGTGCAGGTACTTATTCTGAGGAAACAATTGTTAGAGTAGACATTGAAACGAATAATGGATATACCCTCGAACAGATAGTTGTACAAGAGGAGGGTGCTGATCCTATATCTTATCCACCTTCTAATTTTATTGATCTTGCACCGCTGAAGACGAATAATACAGTTACAGCGATTTTTACTTCACAAAGAGGTATTATTGTGACAAGTGGTTCAACTGTATCATTAGCTGGAACACAATTTCAGGGCGGCAGTATGAGAATTGTATGGGGTGACGGAACATCAACCGATGTTGATTCGCCTTCCGAGACAGCGAAGTTACAGCATACATATAGTGACGGGCAAGCATCTCATACAATATATTTGGGTGGGTTAGCTGATTTGACATCATTGGTTTGCCCCAGTCAGCGGATCACATCTATAACTCTTCCTGATTATTACAACGTGAGATCAATTGATTGTCGTGGTAATTTAATAACAAATTTGAATATAAGTTCACAAATAAATTTGGCATCACTTCATTGTGAAAACAATCAATTATCAAATTTAAATCTCTCAGCCAATACTAATTTAACGACTGTTTATGCCGGTAGTAATCGTTTGACAACGGTTAATGTTTCGAATCTGAAAAAACTTTCGATAGTTAATCTTGATAATAATAATATCAGTAGTTTTATTGATACGGGTGCAATCATCAATACTTTAAGTATTAACAATAATCGTTTATCTTCATTGCCCTCATCACTGGGAACAATGAAGTCGTTGTCAATAAGTAACAATTTACTAACAGCATTATCCATTTCGAATAACACCAGTCTAAACACTTTGATATGCAGTAATTCATCGTTGCTGAAAACCGTGAATGTGATTCGGAATAGTAATTTAACAACGATTATTTTGTTAAATGATAATGCGCTTTCAACAATAGATATTTCTGATAATAGAATTAATAATATATCATCGAATATCAGTAGTAGTAGTGCGACGTCGTTAAAATGCACCAATAATCCGATAACGACTGTTAACGGTATCAATATTCCATCCTTGTTGTCATTAAATTGTTCGTCCTGCGATATAAGCGTGTTGGAGTTTGGGCAAGCAGTCAATATAACCACGCTCGATGCATCGTACAATAATTTGAAAAATTCATGGGATGATGTGCAAGTTTTAACCGGGCTCGTCGCGTTGAATGTGTCAAACAACAATCTTAACGATGTTAATTTGGAAAATAATACAAATTTAACGTTTGTCGATGTATCACACAATAAATTTACCTGGGCAGGTGCTATATATTCACCTACCGTAAATATTCGAAGTTGTAAAAAATTGCAGACGTTAAATATAAGTTTTAATTTGTTTACGAAGATATCGGGTGGTTGGTTCGGCGGCTCAGTAACAAGCTTACAGCAAGTTGATGCATCCAATAACAATAATTTATCAGAATTCACGGTCGGATGGAATGCGACAAAATTTAGTGTCTTATCTGTTCTTGATCTTTCAAATAATCCGGTTTTATATCGGGTATATTCGTTTGGGGGTAATTTAAGTAGCCTTTTTCTTACAAATGATAATCGATTGGAAGACTTGCGAATAGATGGGGGTATATTAACCCAACTTACTCTCACACCTTTTACATCATTGCATAGCTTGGAGGTACGAAGATCGCAAATAACCACATTGAATTATCCTAACCAAGCATTGAACTATTTTGTCTTAGCGGGGATGAATAGTTTGACATCGTTAACTTTAAGCAAGAGTAACGTGGCCCCTGCATCAGGACTGGGTGAAAAGATATCAATAAGAAGTTGCGCAAAATTGGTAAGTGTTAAAAATTTATTCTCAGCATTAAGTCAGGGTGCACAGTATGGAAGTTTAACGCTGAATAACAATGCAGCTCTTGTGTTAGAGAACATGCAGGGTAGTTATGGCGATGTAACTCTTTCACCTTGCACAAAATTATTTTCACAAACATACACGGCATTTGACGCGGCGTCAGAAATTGGTGAAAGCACAAACAATCCATCGTATGGTGTTTTATTTTTAGGAAATGTTCCTAATCCCACGAATGATGTTTATTACGGAGCACTTGATCTATTCTTTTCCAAACATTATAAGAGTACACTTTACACGGAATCAATAGATATCTTCTCGACGTTACCTTCGTTAATGAGATTACCTTTGAGTCAGAACACGAATGATATATCAGGTAATGGTTATAACGCAACGACATTAAAGCCCGCGACATATTATTCTGCAGGTTTTGATAATCGAAATTGTATAGATTTTATAAAGGGTGATAATTATGTTCGTTTGAATGATAATTCAAAAGTTACAGGAGATTTCCTTCTATCGTTGAACTTTTTTTCAATGGACGGGCTCGCAAATAATATGTTAGGTAGGTTAGTAAGTGGAGGTGGATTGAGTCTTGGTTATGGAATTCGAACATATGAAGATGGAACAAGTGATCCCAACATAGATTGCTGGATGACAAAAACTGGTTCAACAGATAATGTTCGTGGTGGTGTCAACAAGGGTGATGCACTTATTGTTAACGGGTGGAATAATCTTATTGTTATGATATCCGCGGGAACACCTTCAGCGTATTTGAATGGAAAACCGTTTGAGTTTGTGGGTGGTTCAATTAGTGGAATAAATTGGTCAACCGTTACCGCGAACCTTGTGGGTGGTAGTATGTTATTGAATAATGTTGTTTATTTTACGGGATATTTTGAAGATTATAGTCTTTATATTAATGCCGCGTTATTCCCTCAAATTTTACCTGTGCTTAAAAATTATTATTTAGGAGCAACACTTGCGTGTGCTGATTTTAATATCGTGGGTGAATATGCTCGTCCTACGTATATATGCTCGGGCGGAGTCGGATCTGGTGATACAGACATCCAAGCAAACATGGTTCCGAAGGGGGTTAATTCCTCACAACCTATTGTTGTTAATAAGAGCAGTCGTACTTCCGGTATTTATTTTAATCGTTCATTGGCAAGAAATGTGTGGGTTGAATATTTTAAATTAACAGCGAAAAATACAGTAACGGGGACTGTAACTGATTTAACCAAAGAGTTGATGGATCAGGCGAATTTTAAAGCATCAACCGCGGGTAAGGGTTCATTCTTTAATTTTTATAACTCAGCATTGACGGAAGGGAGTTATGAATTAACCCTCACGACACAGGGTGGTAATTCATTGACGCAGAAAGTATTGTTGACATTACAGGGACAAGGCGCACCAAGCTATGTAAATTTGAATTATTCAATTAACGGAACAAATAGCTTAACATCTCAATTTTATTCAAAATTAGGTTATAGCTGTGGCATAAACACAGTAACGGGGGAATATTTAAATAAAGGCGGGGTTATTGGAAGCGCGGCGTGGACCGATGGAGTTTTAGGTAATTCAAAACTTCAAACTATTACATACAGTTTTTATTCGGCTAAAACACTTCCTTCAATCGCTGGCGTGGGCGGATATGTCGCAGCACTTATTGTTGTTGATCCAACCGACCGTACAAAAGATATTGTTTTAGGTAGGGGTGCGTTTACATTTAAGGACACAAGTTATGAATTTGCCAAATTAAATGTGACGTTTAATAGCGCAGCTGATTATTTATCATATGTGAAAGATCAGTCACTTTTGATAGAATTAACCGTTGTGTTAGGTGATTCGAGTCAGCAGACAAGAATTGAAGGATTACCCACCTTGCCGAATGTACAGTATGAGGTTATACAAATTGTTTAAGGAAATATAAAAATACGGGATATGTCAAATTTAAATTTAGAGCAGAGTGTTTTTTTAGCGAAACAGGAAATTGATAGATTACAAGAGTTTTCTATAATTGATAGTGTGTTTATGAATTATTTGAAGTTTGCTTCAAAAACACCGGGCATTGTCGCGGCGATAAAGCCCACCGCGGGGAATACAGGGTATGCGTTCGAAGTTAAACAGGGAACGGATGGTATTGTTTCCATCGCACCGGGAATGATTATATCATATAATCCCACTGATACGCTATTTAATAGAGGTATAAGAATTGTAAAATTTGCGGGAATTAGCGGGTTATCGTTTCCCGCGGGTGTTAGCTATGTGATCATTAAACCCAAAAAAGTGATATGGGAGGAGGGAACATTGGATATTAACGCTGATGGATCGATAACGGGGTACTCAACTAATTTTAATGTTGTGTTGCGCGGAAATGGAACAGATGAACCCGTAACCATTCGGTTTGTGAAGGTTGATTCCGTTATTAGCACCGACACCCAAATCACAGAAGCTGTAAATTCAGGGTATTATGAGGTTGTCGCGTTAAATGGTCAGGCAACAGCGACACAGATGACGGTAACCTCTGACACTCCTATTGTTGCTGAAAAGGGGTTAAAATATATTGTTTGTGGGACATTACCTCTCGGCCAGGTATGGAGTAAATATGCTGGTGTCGGGTTTACGTGGGAAACGCGTCCTCATCTTTATGAATATGATGGTTTTGACATCCAAGCGATGGTTTCAACGGTTTCGTCCGCGAATAATGATTCGACAGGTTATACAATTGCGAAAGTGACAAATACGAACGGTGCGCTTTCAATCGATAACTTATTAACAAACAGACCGTATTGGTCAATGTAATAAAAATGACATTATGCAATTATTTTATACCACAAGCAAAAATGACGGAACAGGGCCTGATAGTCCGTCATTTTCATTAGGAGGTTATGTATCGTCATTACAAGTTGTGAATGCTGATCTTAACAATTTATTCGGGGAACTTTCATTGTATGGTGAAATGAAAGCGACAACGGAGTATCGTGCAATTGTTTTAAAAAATGAATCAGATTCTCCCGCAGTGAATGTTGTGCTGGAGCTGGGATTTTCTGAAAATAATGTATGTTCATTTTCCATGGCACCTGTTGCGATGACTCTTGATTCTGAGCAAAGATATGTGATGGAAAGCATCCCCACTATTTATAGTAAGCCGTTTGTGGGTGAATTTATTGGTGCGGGTGATCAAATAAGTATAGGTGATGTTGCTCCCGGTGTGTGTGTTGGTATTTGGTTTAGAAGAGAGGTTGATAAAATAAAAGTTAAAAATGAATATGATAATATCGCCACACCTTTACCCGAAAAGCCTTATTGGTACGAACCCGTGCAGAAAGCAGACCACGAAATTGTTGATTTTACCGTTACCTGGGAATAATTACATTTATATTTTTATGAAAAAGCGGAAATTTCCGCTTTTCTTTTTGCTTAACAAGTATACTTTTTATATCTTTACATTATGAAAAGTATAACGGTAAATGATGTTGTCGTTGTTTTTGAATATTTATATCAGCATAAATATCAACGACCAGAATTCAAACTTAGATTGGAAGGATTGAATTTAAAGATAATACAAAATTTTGTTGATAAGATTTCCCCGTTTCGGGGGTCGGAATTTTTATGGGATTATTCAGTGTTTGGTTTTGCATGGTATGAAGGGCAGCTAACGAGTAGAAAATTAACGGTGGGGTGGATTTATGGTGATAAAATGCTTCAACGTTATAGCAAGAGGACGCCAACGATGATTTATTACACGCAAAATTTTAAGCATATATATGGTCTTAAAAATCCACTTTCACATTCGTACGAATATGAGATGTCTGAGCCATATAAAGTTTTACAGCGAAGAAAATATTTCAACAGTATAAGGGGCTTCCTCCATTGCGAAAGTTTTGGAGGAACTTTATATGACAAAAAAAATAGTGATTGTATCGCTTGCCGTTTTAATAGTAAATGTGAAAATATGATAAAACAGGAGAATTATGAGGGAAAGAAGTGTTTGCAATGAGTGTGGTAAATTGAAAATTATAGTGAATAAGAAATATGGGTTGTGTGATATATGTAATAGAAAACGGTTAGGTAATCCCCGTAAGATGTTTAGTCTAAAAAAAGGGCCGCTGGGAAATAAACCAAGAAAATCAACGGGAGAAAGAGCTATTTTTTTGTCAATATGGGACGAAAGGCCACACTATTGTGAGAATTGTGGTAAACCGCTGGGTGATACACCTAAAACGCATTTTTTTAGTCACAAAAAATCGAAAGGAGCATTTCCTGAGCAGAGACTCATTAAAGACAATATTGAACTTTTATGTTATGAGTGTCATTACTTGTGGGACCATGGTTCACATGAAGAATTTTTAAAAAGAAAAAGAGTATAATTTGTATACTCTTAATTTATTTATTATTTTTAGAGCATGAATAAGAAAGTGATTGAGAAGGTTATAAAAGAATTTGAGTCGGAAGTTGATTCGCGATATATCAATATTATATCTCGTTTTGATTATAAAGTTATCGAGTTACTTGTTAACGCGGTAGAAAAAATTACGAAAAGCGATGCTTTATCTCAAATCTTTGAAAAATATAAAACTATCAGTGATAATGATTTTGTTGCGATGGTGTTAAAATTTGTTTCCACGTTAAAGATTAACGAAGTGCAACAAGAAAAACAATCATTGAAGCGATTATTTTGTTTTTCGGATATATATCACACGAATATTGCCATTGTGTTGATATATAGCTTTCGTAAAGCGTACGTTGATGATCTTCCATGTTTGGTGTTAAACGAGGGACCACTTGATGTTAAAAAAATACCTCCGATTTATAACAAAGTTATCTTCTATGGAGACGAAGAGCTAAGAGATTTAGATTTTAATTTATTAATTGAGAGAAATAATGGAAAAGAGAAAACAGTATCTGGTTAAAAATTTACCATTGATGTCGTTGAGGGATTGGTTAAATGAACAAATAGCGTTGGACGAAGGTAAAAAATTTACCGTGGGAAATGTCCAGGGTTATATTCGTAGAGGAAAGATTCCGAAAAAATTTGGGAACGGGGGAATGTTGATTGAGAGAGCAAAATTTGACGATCAGAGAGTTAAGTTGTATAATGTTTTTGTTTATCAAATGAATCAGAACGATGAAAACAAGTGTGAAGTATGTGATAATAAGTGACACCGAGACAGGTGGACTTCCAAGTAAGGACAGGAGAGCTGTTTTTGATGTAGCTTTGTTGGAGGTTTCATGTTGTGTTATTGACATGGAATTATTAGAGATTATCGAAGAATATGATAATTTAATCAAACCGGACTACAAAGATAATTTGATTTTATCATGTGAAGCTCTTGCTGTTAACGGTATTGAATTGGATGTATTGGAATCGAGTGGTGTTGCTTTACAACAAGTATATAAAGATCTTAAAAGTCTTTTTGTAAAATATAAAAATCCTCGGCATAAAGCGATTTTGGGTGGTCACAATTTTGATGGATTTGACTTTGATTTCTTTAAGAATCTTTTTGAGTTTGCCGGTGATGATATTGAAAAGTATGTGAAATGGAGAGAAGATACATTACGGTACGCGTATTATGCGAACTTGGAGCAATCAGATTATAAACTTGTAACGTGCTGCAATGAATTTGGTATTGATTTAGTGGGTGCACATAGGGCTTTAAATGATACCAGGGCAACAGCGAAACTTTTTATTGAGTTTATAAAAAGATTGAGGTCTGTAGGTTCAGCAAATACACCGGGGAGCAAGGAATCATTTCGTTCATCATTTCGATATCAAATTCCATGATTTTATCACCTGAACAGATAAGAATACAGGATAAATATGTAGAAGAGATCATTGAAAATTTACCGCCCCTTGCGTTACAGGAACTTTTATCTGGTTGCGAAAGTGATTTAGATAAATTGCTCTCAACGATAAGGGGAGAAGTTTTACGTGTGACCAACTTGGATAAGACACTCGATGTTGAAAAATTAGAGTATTTATCCAACATGGAAAGAAGCATGGATCTCACTCTACGTAAATTAAGCTATAATTATTTTAAAACAGTGTGTTTACCCTCTTTCAGGCAAGGGTGGAGGAATTTGGAATGGGGAAATTTAATTCAATTATATTTAAGAGTTGCACTTTTAGCGAGTAGATCTCACGGTAAAAGTTTTGAAGGGTCATTTGCGTTTATTTTATGGAGATTATATTCATATGATCCCCCCAGTTTATTTACAAAGGATACCATTGATAACGCGAATAGAAAGGAAACAGCGTTGATTGTCAATTCAAGTTCCCTGGGAGAAGTTCTTGTGTTAAAGTTGGCCGAAGAGATCCGGGTTAATGATATTTTATCTGAGAAACTTAATCCGCAGGGTAAAGCGAAATTGGGATCAAAAGGAATAATCACCGAAACAGGATCTATGTTACACATGAGGGGTTCGGAAGGAATGATCCGCGGATTACATGTTGGTAGCTGTGTTTGTGATGATTTGCCCGATGAGTCATCACTGTATTCACAAGAGCAAAGAGATAAATTAAAGGAGATCTTTTACGGATCAATCACCCCTATAGTAGAACCGTATGGCTATTTGTGGGTGTTGGGAACACCGTACAGTCCTTCCGACTTATATTCAGATTTGAAAAATGATAAAAATTTTAAAGTATTCGAATATCCCGCGATTTTCCCAAATGGCCAATTATTGGCACCTGATCGATTTACATTTGATAAATTGACGCAAGAAAGAGAGTCACTGGGGACTTTGGTCTTTTCTCGTGAGTATCTCGTTGTTCCTATCGCCGATTCATCAACCATATTCCCCTACGAATATTTGAAGCGCTCATTGAGGGGCATGGAAGCGTATGTTTTCGCGGAAAATATTGAAACATTTCCTGTGAAAATGCAACGTGTTGTGATTGGTTGTGATTTCGCGATATCGGGTAATATAGGTGCTGATTATAGTGTTTTTACTGTTTGGGGTATAGATTCATTTGAAAATATATATCTCATCGCTATGTTTAGAGGTAAAGGTATTAGCCACGATTTGCAAGTCAATAAGATAGTTGAATTTAATTTTAAATATAAACCTCACAAAATTGTTTGTGAAAGTAATGGTTTTCAAAAAATATTGGCGGGGTTAGCGAAAGAGAGGGGTTTGGTTAATATAGAAGAGTTCACAACGACGGAAGGAAAGAAAAAAGATTTACATAGCGGGCTACCATCATTATCGGCGCTTTTTGAAAGCGGGCGTTTAAGGGTACCGTATGGTGATGAAAAGACACGGTTACTTGTTAACGAAATGTTTGGTGAATTTAATTCAATAGCTTTTAATTCGAGCCGGGGAACTCTTGAAGCTTCAGTTGGGCATGACGATATTTGTATGTCATCATTTATGGCAATTCAGGATTTAAGGGAACACAAACAACATTTTTCTATTGATTTTATTTAGAGCATTGCATGGAAAAGATAAACCCTAATTTTTTAAGTGAATTATTCAAAAAAATATTTTTAAGCAAGGACCTATTAACGGTCTGTTGTAATTGTTTGGATTACAGTTTGATTCCCAAAGAAGAAGTTGGTTTTAAATTTATCCTTAAAGAGATAAAAACGGGTATTGAAACAGGGGGACCAATACCCTCAATTGGGATGATTGCACAAAAGTATTCAGTGAATGAAAGCGTACAACTAACTATCGGGGAAATTCAGAGCGCATTGGTCGTGGAGGATGAGTTACTCCTAAATCAATTGGAGAGCTACATTAAGGATAGTCGTTTTGTGCTGATGAATAAACGAGTTGTTGATCTTTATAATGAAGGAAAGAAGGAGGAGGCGATAGCGGTTAGCAAAGAAGAAAGTGAAGCAATACATAATTTTTCATTGAGGAGCCAGGGCGGACAATTTTTACGTGTTTTTGGTGATTATGAGCTGGCACTTGAAAGGATAATGTCACCACAAGTTTTAGCTCAACGGGTACCTTTCGGTATAGATTATTTGGATGATAAATACGGGGGGATGGACCCGGGTGATACTGCTTTATGGATAGCACGGTCCGGTGTGGGAAAATCAACTTTATTGAGGTGGACAGCAATGTCTGCCGCGTTGAATGGATTTGATGTATTACACATAATTTGCGAGGAATCAAAAGAAAAAATTCACACAAAATATACAACGATGTGGACGGGTAAAACAATAAGTGAATTGAGAAATTTTGGTTTTTCTGACAAGGAATTAGATCAGATTCAGAAAACAATTACTGATATTCAAAATTTTAGCCAGGATATTTATTTGTATAGTTTTAAAAAATTCGGTGATGCATCAGTCGTGGAGGTAAGAAATTTAATTTATGATTATTTTAAAAGCATGGGCAGATTTCCGCGGGTTGTTGTGATAGATTCATTTAATTTGTTAAAAACGGGATATAACAGTAAGGTCGATCTCGATCCTAAGCCTAAATATAAATTCCAGGAATGCGCGAAGCGATTAAAAAATATCGCCGAGGAAACCGGGTGTGTGATAGTATCAGCAACACAGACAGGAGATGTACCTTTTGAAGTATGGAATGACGAGGAAAAAGTTATTGATAGAAGTTATGTTGAGGGTGATAGAACGGTTGTGCAACCTTTTTCGTGGTGTTTTTCCGTGAATCAAACACTCGAGGAAGTTAAAATGAACACGGCACGTATTTATAAAGATAAGGTTAGGGATTATGAAAATGATGACCCTGTTTTTAGAATAGCGACGAATTATAGGCTGGGGAAATTTTATGATAGAAAAGAAACATTGAATCGATTTAGAGGGGAGAAGGTGGTTATGGCAGCAAAGAGTAATCATAAAAGAGTGAGGAAAACAGGTAATGATACAAAAGCGATGAAGGTATGATTGATAAGGACGATTTGATTGATGCACTTGCGTTAAAACCCTTTGGACAGAAAGGGTGGATTAGAAACAGGGAAGCATGCCCCTATTGTGGTAAACCTGATAAATGGGGAATTTTGATTGAAGGTAATTCTAAAATTTTTCATTGTTTTAGGTGTGGTGAGAAAACGTCCTTATTTAATTATTTAAAAAAAATAGGGCGAGTTGATTTATGTGAATCCGATTATAAGGTATCAAAAACCAACCTTCTAAAATCTGTTGAGAATGAAGAGACAATTGTTAATGAAAATGAAGTTATTGAGTTACCCTTTGGATTGAAGCCGTTAACTAACGATGTTTATTTGAATAGTCGTGGGTTTACACAGGAGCATTACGCGGAATTTGAGCCAAGCTATACTGATTCACCCCTCGAAGAAAATTTAAACAACTATATTGTTTTTAAATTGAAGCAGGGAGAAAGTATCGTGGGATGGCTGGCAAGGAGTCGTTACACGAAAGAATGGCATAAACAAAACCTTCGTGAGAGCAAGAAAAAAGGAATACCACCCATGCTTCGGTATAGAAATAGTGAAAATGGTTTTGTGAAAATAGTAGGTGGGGTTAATTTTATTGGAAATGAAACAAAAGTTGTTATTGTTGTCGAGGGATTGTTTGATAAAATAAACGTTGATAGGTTGCTCGATTTACGAAGGGGTGATGTTGTCGCGTGCGTGTTCACGTTTGGAAAAAAAATCAGTAGGGATCAGGCGAATATATTGTTATCTTTAGGGGTTGAAACGTTGATATTGCTATATGATGGGGATGCCATAGAACAAAGCAAGGAAGCATCGATTACTTTAAGTAAAAAGTTTAAAGTATTTGTCGCAAAAATAGATGATAAGACATTGGATCCTGGTGACATGAATATCTCTCAGTTATCAAAAGCGTTAAGGGAAGCGATCGATCCGATGAATTTTTATTTAAATAATATAGAGGTTATATCATGATACCGAGAAAAGAGAAATTATTAATTGATGAATATTTTAATTTACTCCAGTTAGAATATTTATCTTATTATCTTCGTTCAAAAATATATGAGGATGCGTTTTTTGTGAAGATGTGTGAGGATATATGTGAGAAAAAAAAGAATAAAATTTTGAATATAACAAGGTCGCGTCCAAGACTAAATTCTATTTTTAGTGATCAGAACGAATGGAAAAGAGTCGTCACAGATGAATTTCTAACACCGTATGGACCCCCTAACTTTAAATATCCCCCCGGAAAATTAGGTATGGTATTCTATGATAATTTATACTCGTTTAAACCAGGGTTTAGAGTGAGAGATAGGAGCGGTATATTTACGATTATAAGTAATTCGCCTGATGATAATTGTATTGAGATAAGCAACGATATTTGTAAGAAAAAAGTTAGGTATATTGATGTTGAGTTATTGATTGGTGAATTATTAAATTTATAGATTCAGAAAAGTCACATTTTCAGATTTTTTAATCAAAAATTCTCCGAAATAATTTGGCAGATAAGTATACTTTTTATATCTTTAGGTATTGAAACAAACGAGATTAATTAATTTAGAATATGATAATTAGAAAATTATTTAAGTTTGAGGGTAGTCATATTGTTCGAAATTGTTCGAGTGAAAGATGCTCTCGTAATGTACATGGACACAGCTATAAGGTTGAAGTGTTTTTATCATCGGACTGTTTGGATAATGCGGGTATGATCATGGATTTTGGCCTTATGCAAGATTTTAAGGCAGTTGTTGATGTATTTGACCATTCACATATTATTTGGCGTGAAGATAATGGTAAGTATCGGGAATTTTTTATGCAGGAAAATGAAAGGTGGATTCTTTCGGAGTTTAACCCTTCTGCTGAAATTTTATCATTGATATTCTTTTATTTTTTTGATGGAATTATAAAAAACACCGAGTTTTCAAATGGTGAGGGTGAAATTTCTGTTAAGAGCGTTCGTGTTCATGAAACGGATACGGGTTACGCAGAATGCAATAGGAAAGATTTTGAGATGTTTTTGAACCAAATAGGTAATAAAGTTATTATTAGTTTTAGCTCAGCATTACGCGAATTTCTACCCAAAACGGTATTGAATGTTAAGCGAATAATTCCACCACCACGCAAACTAATTAAACAAGATGAATATTTAAATAATTTAAATTTAAGCACGCATGGATAAATTCATGATACAACCCATTATCGATCTTTTTCCTGTTTTACAAGGAGAAGGTATGTATGCAGGTATTCCTCATATATTAATTAGAACATCGGGGTGCAATTTAAGATGTTCGTTTAAAACAAGTCTATGTGATACGGCATATAGTTCATGGTATAGCGAACCGGGAAAGTATTCTTTACAGGATGTGTATAATGTTTTATCTTCAAATGATAAAATTCATCATGTTATGATAACAGGTGGTGAACCCACATTACATATGCCCCTGGTTGAAGATTTGGTGAGTATATGCCGGGGGTTGAATAAAATTGTAACACTTGAAACGAATGGCACGATACCCTACCCGCACGATAAGAATTTTTATGTTGATTTGGTGTCAATCTCACCCAAGCTTAAAAGCTCCATTCCTTATGGTCAACCCCATAATGCTAAAACACACGAGGAAAGAAGGGAAAATATTTTTGCCATTGCATCGTGGATTTTAAATTCGAGAAATTATCAATTAAAATATGTTATTAGTGATGAAGCAGATATACAGGAAGTCACCGACCAAGTTAACAGAATTTTTGACCAAATTAAACGAATTGATCCCCTCCACAAGGATATTATTGTTTATTTGATGCCGGAAGGTGACACCGAGGAAAAATTGAAGGAAAAACGTCAATGGTTATCGAGAAGGTGTATCGAATTGGGGTATTATTACACCGATAGGTTACATATAATCATTTGGGGTTCTAAAAGAGAAGCGTAATAAAGTAAAAAGATATGGAGAATGTACAGAAATTAAAGCTGAAAGCGGGGGAAAATCTCTCGCTTTCCAATGCGAAAAAAATAGAGATGATACAGAAAGCAAGTGAAGCGTATGGAAAATTTCTCGAGGCGTTGGGTTATGATTGGGCTCGTGATCCTAATATGCAGCAAACACCGCGTAGGGTTGCGAAAATGTTTGTGAATGAGATCACTTCAGGTACATATTCAGCACCACCCAAATTAGCTGTATTTCCAAGTTCAGGGTATTCAGGAATGGTTATCGAACATGGGATTGAAGTAAATTCATTGTGTTCTCATCATTTCCTTCCCTTTACAGGATTTTGTAGTCTTGCCTATATTAGTAAAGAAGATGGCCAAGTTATAGGTCTTTCGAAATTGAATAGGATTGTTCATTGGTTTGCGAAACGACCCCAGTTGCAAGAGCAGCTAACTCGACAAATACACGATTATCTTGTTAGCGTGTTGGGTGATACAGTTTTGGGTATTGCCGTGTATATTGAAGCAGAGCACATGTGTGTAAGCATGAGGGGGGCTGAAGATAATAGCACGATGACGACACATTATTGTTCTGGTGCTTTTTTAACGAATGAGAAGAATAGCCGCGATGAGTTTCTACGTGCGATACAGATTTATAAACTCGGAAAAAAATAAAACGTATGCCGATAAAACAAATCCAAAAGGAGATTAGAGTCGTAAATGCTTGTGATATACGATATCATCCGTTAAATCCACGTCGGAATATTAGATCGGCGAAAATGGTCGCGAAAAGTATTCTCGCGTATGGGTACATCAATCCTATTGTTGTTGATGAGGAAGGAATAATTCTTGCGGGTAATACTCGTTTTAGGGCATTGGAGATGTTAGGGGTTAATGAATTTGATGTACTTGTTGTTAGGGGACTGACGGAACAGGAAAAAATTGGTTTTTTAATCGCGGATAATAAGACTAATGAATATTCGCAGTGGAATTACACAGCGCTTCAACGTTTGGTTGATAAACATGGTGATAAAAGTGCGATGAGAGAGATAGGCATCACAACTGAGAGTGATAACAAAGATGAACTTGATAAATTAATTGAAGGCATTGACTGATATTATGTTTACACGGCCGAAAAGGAGGCTTGTTATGGGGCTTGGTGGTGGATTGATAAGTAGTTGTCGTTCAGATAAGGTTCTTGAAAAACTTCTCCTTTCGCATGATAACGATTATTTGATTTCAACAGTTGATATGACCTCGGGTTATATTAAATTTCTTCAAAATGTTGTGGGTGGTGATAGATTGTGGCTCGATTCAGGAGGTTTTACATTATTTAAAAAGCAAAAAACGTTAGGCGAAGGTAACCCTGTTTTTTGGAATGAATGTGAACGAATGAAAAAGAAATTTCTTCGTTTTCTTACAATGGGTCGTTTTAAAATGTGTTTTGAGTTAGATAATGAATATTTTCGTCACGATGATGATTTATTATCACCGAAAAATTATTTACGCGAAGAAATTAAACAGATCACTGGTTATTACCCCGCACCTGTATTTAAAATGCACCAAGGATTTCAGTATTGGAAAGACCTTTGTGATTCGCAGCTTTACCCCCTTCTATCAATTGGGGGCTTGGCACAAGGACGTCAGTGGCATGTGTATCGTTCCGAGTTAGATAAGATGATAAAATATGCTCGTGATAAGGGTAAGTATGTACATCTTTTGGGGTGTTCGAATGTTGAGACAACGAGATTTATTATGCCGGATTCCGTCGATTTTTCAATTTTTCGTTACGCAATTAATATTGAAAAGGCGAGAAATAATTTCTTGGCAAAGGTGAAAGCGGGGGTTATCATTCCGGGTCCTGATGTGTATGAAAGCGCTGGACCTGATTTAACAGGGCGTATTCCATATAAATACCTAAGCCGAGACACAGTGCTATATGCCTTTGCCGAAGCACGTGCAAGAGAGTTTTTATATGAAAAACAAAATGATGAAACCGTCGAATAATTTGATTATTAATTGAAATTAAATAAATAGGGTATGTTAAATGGAAAAGAATTGATTGATAGAGGTGTTATAAAAGGTGCATTGGAAGAAAATGTAACTCAACACGGATATGATCTTCGTCTGAAACGTGTTTTTAAATCGCGTGATATGGGATATATTCCGAGTGGGCACAAAAAGACAATATTACCCCTCTATGATGAAATAGGGTGTAAGGTATGTTCTGGTGATACGAAAATATGGTCCCTGGATCGGGGCTATTATATGGTGGATTTTATCGAAGGGTGTGATATCCCATCTACATTGATGGGGTTAATCGTTCAAAGAAGTTCATTAGCAAGGTGTGGTGCATGGATACATTCGTCAATTTTTGATGCGGGTTTTAAGACTGATTGTATAGGAACATTCATGGAAGTATTTGAACCGATACGTATCGAATATGAAGCTCGTGTAGCACAATTCATCGGTTATGATTGCACCGAAGTGTTAACTTTATATAACGGTCAATTTCAAAATGACCAACAGAGAATATATTAATATTTTAATTTTTATCGAATGAAAAGAGCAGTTTTAAGTTTGTCGGGTGGATTAGATAGTACATGTTTATTGCTTTATCTTTTAAGTGAGGGATACACAGTTTCAGCGTATTCATTTTTTTACGGGCAAAAACATAGTACTGAACTAAAGGGTGCATTAAAGAATGTTCGTTTTTTAAGAAATATGGGTTTTCTATTGACTCACCATGTGATTGATCTTAATGACTGTTTTAGCGAAAGTAACTCATCATTAAGAAATCCGGGTATATCTGTTCCGAAAGGGCATTATGCTGATGAGAACATGAAGTCAACTGTTGTTGAAAATCGAAATGTAATATTCTCAGCGATTATTTATGGAAAAGCACTGGCTTGGTCGAATCGAGAAAATGCACCCGTAGATATATTTCTTGGAACGCATGCGGGAGATCATACGGTTTATCCTGACACAACCGTTGAATCACGTAAGGCATGTGAACATGCTTTTAAGGTATCGAATTGGGGTAGTGATAAGGTTAATTATAAAGCACCGTTTGAAAATATGCACAAAGGCAAGGTGTTAAGTTGTGGGTTATCATCCATGTATAAGATGAATTTTTCCACACGTACCGTGAAAAAGATTATGAAAAACACTCATACATGTTATAATCCAAATGAAAAAGGTGAAGCGTGTGGTGTGTGTGGAAGTTGTAATGAAAGGCTTGAGGCGTGGAATTACGTTGGTTTGGCGGATCCTATTAAATATCAGAGTTATGGAAGTATCTCATGAAGTACCGCTAACTCTTTTGGAGGGGAGCCGGAAGTTTAATGATTATGATTACGCGCTTGTTCATTTATTATCGCGGAGCTTTTACAGAGAATTCTTCGAAGAATCGTTAAAAATGGGGAGAAGGGTAATTCTTGATAATTCAATGTTTGAATTGGGTGAAGCGTTTGAAATGAGAGAATTTGCGAATGCCGTTTTTTCTTTATGTCCAACTGAATATGTGATACCTGATGTGTTAGGTAATTCAACTGAAACGATTCATAACATGGAAAAGTGGAATTATTGGTATCGGGATAAGCTTATCAAAAGGGGGTGCAAATCAATTGGTGTTGTACAAGGTAGGGATTTGGAGGAAATTTTGAATTGTTTTGAACATATGAGATATAATACCGATAAGGTGGCATTATCATTTTATTCTCCTTGGTACGAGGATCATTTTCCATTTTTGTCGCGAGAGTGGGCATGTATGTATGGGCGAATGTTACTTGTCGATATTTTGATTGAAAGGGGGTATATAAAATCAAATACAAAAGTTCATCTATTGGGGTGTGCTCTACCACAAGAATTTAGACATTATAAGGGCGAGAGATATTCATTTATAGAGACGATTGATACATCAAATCCAGTGGTACATGGTATGAAGGGTATTAGATATAAAAGTTTTGGTTTGGATCACAAAGAATCAGATAAACTTGCTGATTTGATGGATGAGGAATTATCCGCTGAGGCTCGCGCGGATGTTAGGTATAATATTAATTTGTTTCGTAAGTTTGTGAAATACGAATGAGGTGGGTTGCTTTTACTTCGGGTACAGGCTACGAGATATTTTTATTGAGTAGAAAATTGAGGCGTAAACCGGATTTTATCGTAACAGACAATGTAACGGAATTCAATAATGCGATGTTGGATTGGATTGTCAGGGTGAGTGTGGATGTTATCGTGTTTAAAAAGCGATTATGTGAGAGAGATTATTGTGATTTAAATTTAACGGGGGATGATATCATTACATTACACGACTATAAAGGTGATATACCACGTTTTTTGATTGAACACGGTAATGTTTACGCGAAATATCCTGGTTTAATTACGTTATATCCCGATTTAAGAAATGGCAAACCTCAAAAAAAATCATTTGATGCACGTTTACCTTATGTGGGTGGTGTTATTTACAGGGTGAATTTACAGGGTGATATGAGCATGATAGTGAAAGCGGAAAAATTTAAAATTCGGAGTAACCATAATATACGGCATTACTATTATGGAAGTAGGATTGCTTGTGTGAGATGTTGGGGTAAATTTTTAAAAGAAAAATATTATGAATATATTGGTAGGCAGTCACGGTGTGGGAAAATCGACATTAATGAAACGGGTTCAAAAACATTTTCCTGAGTATTATTGTACTGATGGCTTTTCTCGCCCATTACGCGAGGCAAGTATAAAGCTTGGTTTAACCTCGTTACAAGAACAAATTTTGATAGGTGAATTAACAGCATGGTCATGGACATCAAATCTAACACGAAAAAAGTATTTATCAACACGTTCAATCATTGATCCTATTGTGTATAGCGCGGTGTTGGGTTATGAATCTGAGAGTAAGCGTTTAGAAAAGATATGGCAAGATAATCTCGATATGGCGAGAGAGGCGAGATATTTTTACATTCCAATTGAATTTCCCGTGGAGGATGATGGTGTGAGATTTACTGATGAGAAATTTAGAAAAGAAGTTGATATTCAGCTTATTAATTTTTTAAATAAGTATGATATTAGATATTTTGTTTTGAATGGGCCAGTGGAACAAAGATTTGATAGGATTTCTTTTTTATTAAAAGCATAAATCACATTTTCAGATTTTTTAATCAAA
>ENA-UONW01001742-UONW01001742.1-human-gut-metagenome-genome-assembly--contig:-CS52-NODE-1742-length-24381-cov-23.489065_pt1 | contig 24381 bp, 16 predicted proteins | sample MGYA00242463_ERZ724010 | MGnify/ENA metagenome assembly ERZ724010 | reverse complement strand
GCTTCTGCAGCGGCTTCTGCTCAAAGACGCAGGCGTCGCCGTCCAGATAGTCGAAGATCTGCGGCTCCAGCACCATATAGCCCGCGTTGATGAGCGCGCCGTCGCTGGCCTTCTTTTCACGGAAAGAACAGACGGAATTATCCTCGGCAATATCCAGAACGCCCTTCTGCTGCTCCTGCTGGACGGCGGTCAGCGTGGCGACCTTGCCGTTTTCACGGTGGAACGCCACCAGCTTGGCAATGTCCACATCACAGACGCCGTCGCCGTAGGTCATCATGAAGGTCTCATTGCCGATATAGGGACGGATGCGTTTGATGCGCCCGCCGGTCATCGTGTTGAGGCCGGTGTCCACAACGGTGACCTTCCACGGCTCGGTGTGGTGGTTGTGGACGATCATCTCGTTCTGGCCGCGGGTGAAATCAAACGTAATATCGCTGGTATGCAGGAAGTAATCCGCGAACCACTCCTTGATCATGTGCTGCTTGTAGCCCGCACAGATGACAAAGTCGTGAAAGCCGTAGTAGGAATATTCCTTCATGATATGCCACAGGATGGGCATGTTGCCGATTTCGATCATCGGCTTGGGCTTGTAGACACTTTCTTCGCTGATGCGCGTGCCAAGGCCGCCAGCCAGAATTACTACTTTCATAGTGCGCTCCTTTATTGTTTTGTGAGCCGGTCAGTCCGTCGATGACCGGTTTGTTCCCGTGCGCTCTGCCTCGTTTGAGCAATTTTACACACTTATTCATAATAGGGAGTATAACACACACGCTCTGTAATTGCAACAATTTACGCCCGTCTGCGCCGTGCCAAAATCATCGGTTCAAAGTCAATATTTTTGTCCAGAACCCACAAAAGGCCGTCATTCGCACATTTTTTGCGCTTTTGCGTGCCAGATTTTACATACTGTATTTCCGCAAAAAAATTCCCCGCCGCCGGGGTGCGGCGGGGGGGATTTTCATGGTGGAGCTGTAGGGAGGCGGCGCCCTCGGCGACCCGGGCCATCCGTCTTACTGCTGCTTAAAATAATACACTGCACCGACAAGGCCGGCGTCGTTCTGGAGGGCTGCAGCCCTGACCTCAAGGCCCTCGGCGAAGGCGGGCATGATGCTTTTTCGCACCTGCGCGGCCAGCGGGTCGATCAGAAGCGCCTGCTGCGCGCTGACGCCGCCGCCGATCAGGATCAGCTGCGGGTTGAAGATGTGTACAAGGCCCGCAAGGCCCTGGGCGATCTCGTTGATCCAGCCGTTGAGCACAGCCAGCGTGCGGGCGTCGCCTGCGGCGGCAGCCTCAAAAATCGCACGCCCGTCGGGCGCGTCCAGCCCGGCCTTCTGGGCGCTGCGGACCAGCGCCGTTGTGGCGGCGTAGCGCTCATAGCAGCCGATGGCCCCGCAGGTGCAGGCCACGCCGTCCAGCGCGTGCAGACGGAAATGCCCCAGCTCGCCGCCAAGGCCGCGCGCTCCCTCCAGCAGACGTCCGCCGGTCAGGATGCCGCCGCCGACGCCGGTGCCCAGCGTCACACCGATGACATCGGTATAGCCCTTAGCCGCACCGGCCCAGACCTCGCCCAGCAGCATACAGTTGGCATCGTTGGCGACGGTGACGGGCAGGCCGAAGGCACGCTCCAGCGTGCCTTTAATGTCCACGCCGATCCACCCCGGGAAATTGCCGCAGGTCCCCGCGACCACGCCGCGGCGGCTGTCGATCTGGCCCGTGGCGGACACAGCGATGCCCTCGAGCCTCGGCGCGTCCGCGGTCAGAAATTTATGGATGGCCGCCTGCACGGTATCCAGGATCGGCGTTTTGTAGCCGTCAAAGCTGACGCTGCGCTCGGCGCGGCGCAGCACCCTGCCGTTCTCATCGACGAGCCCCAGCTTGACCGCCGTGCCGCCGATGTCAACGCCCAGATAGGTTTTACTCATAGCGCACCTGCTTATTTGTGGTTGTTGATGGCCGCGGTGTAGCGGGCCGTGATCTCCGCCGGGCGGGTGATGGCACCGCCGACGACGAGGGCGAACGCACCGGCGTAGAGCGCCTGCACGGCCTGCTCCGGCGTGTGGATATGGCCCTCGGCGATGACCTTGGCCGGGCACTCCCGCGCGAGCTGGGCGATAAAGCCGAAGTCCACATCGTTGATGCCCGTCGTCTCGGGCGTGTAGCCGCGCATCGTCGTGCCGACAAAGTCCGCACCGGCCCCCGCGCAGGCCAGCGCGTTCTCAATGTTGTCGCAGTCGGCCATAACGAGCTGGTCGGGGTACTTCTCCTTGATGGCGCGGATGAACTCGGCGCTCGTCTGCCCGTTGGGGCGCAGGGCGCCGGTGCCCTGCGCGGCCAGAATGTCCACACCGCAGGCGACGAGCTCATCAACCTCCTGCATCGTGACGGTGATGTACATCGGCGTGCCGGGGTAATCCTTTTTGATGATGCCGATGACCGGCAGGTCCACGACCTGCTTGATCTGAGTGATGTCGCGCACCGTATTGGCGCGGATGCCGACAGCGCCGGACTGTGCCGCCGCCTTGGCCATCAGCGGCATGACGCCGCCCTCTTTTGTATACAGCGGCTCATGCTCCAGCGCCTGGCAGGAGACGATAAGGCCGCCTTGGATCTGGTTAAAGATTTGTTCGTGGGTCATGGGAAAGGCTCCTTTCTATACGCAAAAAGGCTTCCCCCTCGGGGGAAGCTGTCACCGAAGGTGACTGATGAGGGCGGAGCTTACGGCGGCAACCCGTTTACGGGCAACCATCGATAGCTTACCCCTCATCCGGCCCTGCGGGGCCACCTTCCCCCAAGGGGGAAGGCTTGGGGAATGCAAATTATTTCATCAAAATCTTGACCACGGCTTTTCTTACGTGGTCGCAGCCGGGGGTCTTGCAGCTGGGCTTGTGCAGCTCACCGGGGAAGAACACGGCAAAGCGTCCCTCGCCCAGCGTCATGCCGCAGTGCTCGGGGCCGGTCCGCAGACCGAAGTCGTTTTCCTCGTCAAACTCGCCCTGCTCCGTGCCCTCGGACGCCCAGCCCAGATGCTCGCTGCCGGTCAGGTCGATCTGCAGGTCGGCATAGCGGCGGTGGTACTCGAACGCAGCGCCGTCGGCATCGCGCAGGTCGGCGTCCATCACGTTGACAAAGACGTTCTCGCCGTCAATGATGGTCTTACCGTTTTCCAGCGCGTCCAGCGTGTGGCTGTTCAGCCAGTCGATGGCCTTGTCCAGATTCGGGTGCAGACCCTTGTAGCAGGCAATGTAATCAAACGAATCTACGATCATTTCACACCTCTTACAGGGCCGCGACGGCGTCCTCGATCATCTTCTGCGCCTCAGCCACGATGGGCTCATCCTCGGGGATCAGGCCCGGCAGCGGGGCGCGCACGCCGCCCAGCTCCAGACCGTACATGCGGCGCAGGATCTCCTTCATGACCGCGTACAGGTTGCCGTGGGCCTCGCACATCTTGTAGATGATGCGGTCCGCCTTGTACTGGATCTCGCGGGCAGCGGGGATGTCGCCCTTCTCGATCAGCTCGTTCATCTTGAGGAACAGCTCGGGCATGACGGCGTAGGTGCCGCCGATGCCGCCGTCCGCGCCCATGACGCGGCCGGAGACGAACTGCTCATCGGGGCCGTTGAACACGGCGAAGCCGTCCGCACCGCGCGCCTGAATACCGGCATCCTTGAACATCTGGATGTCCTGGGTGGGCATCGAGGAGTTCTTGACCGCGATGACGTTGGGGTTCTTGAGCATCTCGTTCAGCAGGGGCATCGTCAGGTCGGTACCGGCCAGCTGCGGGATGTTATAGATGATGAACTCGGTGTTGGGCGCGGCGGCGCTCATGGCGTTCCAATAGTCCGCGATGGCGTAGTTGGGCAGGTGGAAGTAGATCGGCGGGATGGACGCGATGGCGTCAACGCCGCACTTTTCAGCATGGGCGGCCAGCTCGACGGAGTCCGCCGTGTTGTTGCAGGCGACATGGGCAATAACGGTGATCTTGCCCTTGGCCTCGCTCATGACGGCCTCCAGCACGGCCTTGCGCTCATCCGGGTGCTGGTAGATGCACTCGCCGGAGGAGCCGCCGACGTAAACGCCCTTGACGCCCTTGGCGATCAGGTGGCGGGTCAGTGCCTTGACGCCCTCGGTGGAGATAGAGCCGTCCGGTGCGTAGCAGGCGTAGAAGGCAGGAATAATGCCGCGATATTTGTTGATGTCTTTCATATACAAACACTCCCTGTTCGTAAAACTGTATGTAAAGGCTTCCCCCGAGGGAGAAGCTGTCACCGAAGGTGACCGATGAGGGCGGAGCCTGCTGACACGGCCCGTTTGCGGGCGATCTCCGGCAGGCTGCCCCTCATCCGTCTGTGGTCGGGGCCACAGACACCTTCCCCCAAGGGGGAAGGCTTCGTGTAGGAATAGGCTTCGGGCAATGGCGAGGCTCTCTCCCCCAGTCGCTGCGGCGACAGCCCCCTCGCAGAGGGGGCCGGGGGCCTTGCCTCCCTCTGCGAGGGAGGTGGCCGAAGGCCGGAGGGAGAGAACTCCACGTCGCCGCCCGTTCCCGGGTTTAGCCCTTGACAGCGCCCATCGTGATGCCCTTCGTGAAGTACTTCTGGAAGGCCAGGAACACGATGATGATGGGCACGGCTGCCAGCGCGGCACCGGCCATGATCAGGCCGTAGTCGGTGGAGTTCTCGGCCTGCAGCTTGGCGATACCAAGAGAGATCGTCAGCTTGCTGGTGCTGGACAGCATGATCAACTGCATGAAGTAATCGTTCCACGAGTTGATGAAGGTGAAGATGGCCAGTGCGCCGATGCCCGGCTTGATCATGGGCAGCGCAATGCGGACAAAGGTCTTGGCCTCGCTCGCGCCGTCGATACGGGCGGCCTCCAGCATCTCGCCGGGGATGCCCTCACTGAACTGCTTCATCAGGAATACGCCGAACGGCCAGCCGACGATGGGGAAGATGACCGCCCAGATTGTGTTGTAGAGCTGCAGGCTGCTCATCTCGCGCAGCAGGGGGATCAGGATGACCTGCTTCGGCAGCGCCATGGCGCAGACGATCAGGGTAAAGAGGATGCTGCGGCCCACAAAGCGCTTTTTGGCCAGCGCATAGCCTGCCATAGCGGAGGTGATGCAGGTCAGGATCATCGAGGCAACGGCCATAAAGACCGTGTTGATGAGCCAGCGCACAGCGGCGGGCACCTGGGGACCGGCCCACCAGATGATGTCCTTGCCGTCCGCGCTGAAGTGGCTGCTGAACGGCACCGCGAACTCCCACAGCGGGGACTTCTGGCGGCTGAACAGCTTGTCATAGTTCGTCATGACCCACTCGCTCGGCCACCATTCAGGGGTGGTGGAGTTGATGGAGATCTGCGTCTTGAAGGAGCCCGTCAGGATCCAGTACAGCGGGAACGCGAACGCGATGGCCAGCAGGATGATGACGATGGTGCTGAACACCATGTAGGGGGAAATCTTCTTTTTTTTCTTTTTGGTATCCATAGTCATTTCCCTCCTTCTTAATCAGACCGCGTGACCTTGAACTGCACAGCGGACAGAACGGCGATCATGATGGCGAGAATAACGCCCATCGCGTTGCCGTAGCCGTAGCGGTACAGCTTGAAGGCTGTGTAGTAGATGTAGTACATAATGGTATCGGTGGAGTGGTTCGGGCCGCCGGACGTCAGCAGCTGGATCAGCGCGAAGCACTGGAAGGAGTTGATCGTCGTGATGACCAGGATGTACAGCGTGGTGGGCATGATCTGCGGCCACTTGATCTTCCAGAAGGCCTGCAGCTTCGTGGCACCGTCCACCTCAGCGGCCTCGACCAGGGACTGGTCCACGTTGCCGAGCGCGGAGACATACAGCACGATGGGCTGGCCGACGGAGGTCGTGAGCAGGATCAGGATGATGCAGGCCAGCGCGTAGCGGGTATCGCCCAGCCAGTTGATGTTCTGGTCAAGGAGGCCCATCGACTTGCCCAGATAGTTGAAGATGCCGTAGTAGTTGTTGAACATCCACTTCCACACGACGGTAACAGCGACAGAGCCGGTGACGACGGGCAGATAGAAGATAACGCGGAACAGCGAGGTCGCCCACGGCGGCATGTTGACGATGGCGGACGCCACCCACAGCGAGAAGATGCAGGTGATGGGCACCGACACGACAACAATGATCAGCGTGTTGCGCAGTGCGCCCAGAAAGACGCTGTCGTGGAACAGCTCCACATAGTTCTGCAGTCCGATGAACACATCGGCGCGGTTCATACTGGAGTCAAAGAAGCTGGTGAAGATGCACATCACCATGGGATAGATGACAAAGCCGATAAAGAAGATGAGGCTGGGCAGCAGGAACAGGTAACCGGCGATGGTCTCCTGCCGGACAAGCGCGCGGCTCATCTTCGGCTCGCTCTGCTTTTTGGCAACTGCGGTATGTGCCAAGAGGATCGCTCCCTTCTGTTTTAAAATCACAGGTTCAGTCGATAAAAGTGGCGTCCCACCGCTGCGTTTCAGGTCAGAGGTCGGACGCCGTGGGGTTTAGTTACAAACCGGAGGTTTTTTCAGGAGGTTCAGGATGCGTTGGCCGCTGCGTTGGCGGTGTTGCAGAACTCGGTAACGGCGGTGGTCACGTCAGTGCCCTGGCCAACCTGCTGCAGCATGTTCCACCAAGCGGTACGAGCCTCGGCCCAGCCGGGAGTGACCTGATAGTAGTCGCCCAGGTAAGGCATGAGCTTCTGGTACTCGTTCATGACCTCGTCGTCCTTGTACAGGTCGGACAGAGAGTTCTTGACGGAGAAGTAAGTAGAGGTCTTGACGGCCTTTGCGGTCTCGTCAGAGTTGGCCATGAAGTTGATGAAGGTCTTGGAGGCAGCGATCTTGTTCTCGTCGCCGTTGTCAAACACGCCGAAGCCCCAGATGCCGCCGCACAGTGCGGGGTCGCCGGACTCAGTCGGGAACGCCATGAACAGGATGTCGTCGCCGCTGTTGGTCGTGCCGGCTGCGCTGTTGTCAGCGTTGGTCTGCTGGGCAATGTTCCAGCAGAAAGCCATCTGCAGGGTGCCGTTGCGGAAGAGGGTGATCTCCTCGCCGCCGTTGATGGAGGCGTCAAAGTTGATGCCGTCCTGGTTGTACAGGGTCTCGATCGCCTTGACGTTCTCGGCAGAATCAGCGGTGTACTTGGTGTGGGCTGCATCGGTGAAGGTGCCGCCGTACATGTTGTTGATGATGGCGCGGGTGCCCTGGTCGCCGCCCTGGCCGCTGCAGTAGATCGCGCCGACGTCGGTCTTGCCGGAGTCGTAGACGGCCTGCACAGCCTTCAGGAAGTTGTCGGTGGTCCAGGTGTGGTTCTCGGCATCGACATACTGCATAGCACCGGCAGCCTCAAACACGGTCTTGTTGATGGCCATGCAGTGCGCGGTCATGCAGAGCGGGAACTCGTAGTAAGCGCCGGAGGAATCCTTGCAGGCGGCCTCAACGCTGGCGCTGATGTCGGCCTTCTGGTCGTCGGTCCACAGGTCGCTCAGATCGGCCATCAGGCCCTTGGCGCCCCAGTTGGCAACCAGACGCTCGGGTCCTTCCATGACGATGTCAGGTGCGCTGCCGCCCTCGATAGCGGTGTTGACCTGGTCGTCGCCGTTGGTGTAGTCGAGGTACTCGACGGTGACGTGGATGTCAGGATACTGGGCGTTGAAGTCTGCCAGCAGCGCATCAACGGACTCGGAATCGCCCCACTTGCCGATGGGGTAGGTCCACAGCGTAATGTCAGCAGCCTGACCGGCATCGGCGGTGGACTCCGCGGGAGCAGCCTCGCTGGAGGCGGTAGAGGTGCTCTCAGCAGTTGCGGTAGAGGTCGCTGCGCTGGAAGTGGAGCCGCCGCAGGCGACGAGCATGCTGGCTGCCATGCTGGCGGCCAGGATCGCGGAAACTTGCTTCTTCATAGGTTTTTCTCCTTTTTTGCCTTTCGGCCTTTGTGGGGCATCTTCGTTCTGTGTCCCTCGTGATGTCTCTATTTTAGAAAACTTTTTTCATTTTGTCCAGAGGTGAAATAGCCAAGAAAAACTGTCGTTTTTGTACATGCTGCACAAATCCCATCCACATAGTTGCAAAATACATGCGTTTCTATCGGTTTTTCTTGCTTTTCACGTGAAAACCGCCTCTTTTTTGATTTATTACAAAATGAAAACAACTTTTACCTTTGAAAATTTTCTATCGTGCGCGCTTTGGTGCTGTAAAGCAAAAAGGGCGCTCACCCGTTACATTTACGGGTAAGCGCCTTTGCTTTGGTAGTAGGATACTCCTTTTGTCAAAAAAAATACAAGATGTCAAAATGAAATGTCCTTTTCACGCAATCCGTCTCAATTTTTGCACATTTGCACAAAAACAGGGCGCTTTTTCCGGGAAAAAGCCTCTTGCAAGCGCGGGTATTTCCCTATATAATGGAAGGAGCGAAATAACTTTTCATTTTTAAGAAAGGGAGCCTTTTTTATGAATTATGAAAATATGACCCGCCGCCGGGTGCTCTGCTTCGGCGATTCCAACACCTACGGCTATGACCCTGCCCGCGACGGGCGCTACGGCGATGATGAGCGCTACCCGATGGTGCTGCAGGACCTGCTGGGCGACGGCTGGAGCGTGGTCGAAGAGGGGCTGCCCGGGCGCACCGCCGTGTTTGACGACCCTATTACAGAAGGTATGAACGGGCTGCGAGTCATCACGCCGATCCTGATGAGCCACGCGCCGCTGGACACCGTGACGATCATGCTGGGCACGAACGACAGCAAGGAGCGGTTCGGCTGCAATTCCCATCTGATCTCTCAGGGCATCGTGCGGCTCGTCAAGAAGGCCCTGCACACCGAATGCTGGCGCGACAACGCCAGGCCGGACGTGCTCGTCATCGTTCCGCCGTCCATCACGCCGGAGTACGACCACCTGATTTTTAAAGATGCCATGGGCACCGGCTGTCATGAACGCTGCGCCGGCATTGCCGCCCAGCTGGAGCCGATGCTGAAGGACATCGCCAATGTGCGCTTCCTGGACGCCAACACACTGCCCGGCGCGGGCTGCTCGCCCCTTGACGGCATGCACATGACCGTCCAGTCCCACAAAGTCCTGGCCAAAGCCTTGCAAAAGAAGCTGACCGGGGATACATTATAAGTAATAGCAGCGGCCAGCCCCCTTGCCTCCCTCTGCGAGACAGCCTCCCCCGACACGGGGGAGGTGGCGCTTGCGCCAGAGGGGGCCAAGTTCCGCAACACATCACAGCAGAAAGGACCCTCCATCATGGCAGAGCAAAGTTTTTGGGATATGCTGCGCACCAAGCGCGACAGCCTGACGAAATCCGGCATCATCGTTGCGGATTACCTTATGCAGCACGCAGAGGACGCACAATACCTGTCGATCTCATCGCTGGCAAAAGCCTGCGGTGTGGCAGAGGCTACGATTTTCCGTTTCTGCCGCGCCCTGGGCTTTGACGGCTATAACGAGATGAAGATCGCGCTGGCAAAGGCCACGGCCACGGCGATGCCGGTCTCGCTCAAGCTGGAGCCGGGCGTCGACACCCAGACGCTCTGCACCCACGCCTACAACACCGCCATCGAGGCACTGAACGGCACCCGCAGCGCACTGGACCCCGAGTCGGTGGACCGCGCGGCCACGCTTTTGCAGCGGGCACGGCAGGTGTTCTTTTTCGGGCAGGGCGGCAGCTATATACTGGCCTGTGACATCTGGGCACGGTTCTCGATGCTCTCCACCAAGTTCCGCACGGCAGGCGACAGCCACATGCAGGCCATCGCCGCCAGCCTGATGGGCCCCGAGGACGTCGTGGTCTTTGTCTCCTACTCCGGCGCAACGCGGGACATGATGGACACGCTGCATCTGGCCAGGGAGAACGGTGCCAAGGTCATCCTGCTCACCCACTACAGCGACGCCCCCGGCGCAGCGCTGGCCGATGTCGTGCTTCTGTGCGGTGCCAAAGAAAGCCCGCTCGACTCCGGCAGCATGCCGGTCAAGCTGGCCGTCCTCTTTGTGGCGAACGTCCTCGTCCTGCGCTACACGCTGGACAATCAGGAGCTTGCCAACCTCTCCCTCTCCCGCACAAGCCGCGCACTGGGGAGTAAGCTGCTGTAATATAAGCACAAAGCAGCCCGTGAGCACTGTCGCTCACGGGCTGCTTTTTATTGCTGCACCTGTAATGTCCGATGCAGCAGCATTTTTAAATTCTCCAGCAGGCCGCTCTGTATCCCGCACTCCGCGGTAAAGCACAGCCCGATCAGGCCGCCGACAACGGCGGAAAAGATTGCGGTGCAGCAGTATTCCAGACTTACCGCGGGGTCGATCTCCCCCGCAGCCTGCAGGCGTATGAGCAGCGTGCGCATGATGTCCCGCAGCTCGTCCGCACAGGCGGGCACGGACTCGCACTTTCCCGGCGTGCCCAGCGTCTGGGCAATCATCTTATAATCGCCCATCCGGTTGGCGGCAATGTCCTGCAAATAGGCTACCGCCCGCTCCTCCAGCCCGGCCAGCGTGCAGCAGTCGGCAAACAGGACGCGGATGCGTTCGTTTTCCCGGGCAAAGCAGTATTCGGCCAGGCCCTGCAGAATCTCCTCCTTTGAGGAAAAATAGCTGTACACCGTACCTTTTCCGATGCCTGCCGTGTCGGCCAGCTGCTGGATGGTCATCGCGGCGGGGCTGACGCCCCGGGCGATCAGCTGCAGGGCAGCCTCGTAGACGGCAGCCTTGCGGGCTGCATGGTTATCCATTGTCATGGTCGGCCTCCTTTTTCTCCCCGTCGTTTTCCTCCGGCACACGGGCCGCGCGGCTCAGATCCGGGCGGCGTGGCGCGGATGCAGCCTCGGCGGCGCGGCGGGCGGCGAACTCTGCCGCAAACTCGGCCGCATCGTCGGGCAGGTCGTCCAGACCGTCATCACCGACGTCAATATTGACCGGCGGCCTGCGGTAGAACAGGTCATACAGCACAGGCACGACGAACAGCGTCATCAGCGTGGCGTAGCTCAGACCGCCGATGATGACAATGGCCATGCCGGTGCTCATCTCGCTGGCCATGTCGGTGCCGAACAGCATCGTGACCATCGCCAGCACCGTCGTCAGCGTCGTCATCAGGATCGGGCGCATACGGGTGCGGCCCGTCGCCACAAGGGCATCGGTGCGCTCCAGCCCGCCGATGCGCAGCTGGTTGGCGTAGTCCACAAACACAATGCCGTTGTTGACGACGACGCCCATCAGGACCAGGAAGCCCATCAGCGAGATCAGCGACAGCTGCTCACCGGCAGCCATCAGGCCGAGCATACCGCCGGTGAAGGCCAGCGGGATTGTGAACAGAACAATGAACGGCGACAGCAGGCTCTGGAACTGCGCCACCATGACAAAATAGACAAAAGCCAATGCCAGTGCAAGCATTTTTGCCATCTGGCTCAGCATCTCGGTGACCTGGGTCGTCTCACCGGCCAGCTCGGCGGTCACGCCGTCGGGCAGGTCCAGTGCGGCCAGCTGCGGCTCCAGCTCGCGGGAGAGCAGCGTCGTGTTGTAGCCGTCGGCGGTCTCACTCGTCACGGCCAGCTTGCGGGAGCCGTTCTCGCGGGCAATCGTCGTATAGCCCGCCGTCGTGGTGCGGGTCGCGAACTCACCGAGGGTGTGCGTCTCCTTTACGCTGCTGCCGTTCTCATCGGTGGTCGTCGTCTCGAACTCCATATTGAAAATATCGTCCAGCGTCGGCGTGTCGGTCTTATCGACGATGACGACGCTGTAGCTGTCGCCGCCCGCCTTCAGCGTCGTGGCGGTGGTGTCCGTCGTCAGCTTGGCGGCGATCTGCTGGTAGACCTGCGCGACGGTCAGACCCATCCGCATAGCCTTGTCCTTGTCAATCGTGATGTTGATCTCGGTGTCGCCGGCGTCCTGGCCGTCGGTGACGTTTTGGATACCGTCGATGCTCTCCATCAGCGCCATGACCTGCTTGCCCGCGGCGGCCAGGTCATTGAGGTCGTTGCCGTAGAGGTCCACCTCGATGCCGGAGCCGGACAGCGCACTCATGTCCATCATGCCATTGGAGTTCACTTCAATTTCGCAGTTTAGATCTGCTGTTTTACCGTAGATCTCCTGCTCCACGACCTTGGCCTTGGGTGCCTTGTCGCCCAGCAGGACGTAATAGGTAAACGTGGTGTTGTCGGTGGCGGCATTGCCGCCGGCCATGGCGACCATATTGTTGGAACCGCCCGACATCGCGCCGACGGTATCGACGCCGTCCACGCTCATGACCGCGTCCATGACGCTGTCCGCCGTGGCGAAGGCGTCCTCCTTAGCCGTATCGTCAGGCACATTGACCGTGATGGTCAGCTGGTTGCTGCTCATGTCGGGGATCATGACGATGCCCATGGTAGCGACGCGCCAGACCGACACCCCCAGCAGCGCAATGGCCAGCGCCAGCGGCACAGCCTTGCGGCGCAGGCAGAAGCGCAGCAGCTTTTCATAGCCGTTCAGCACCTTGTCGAACAGCGGGTGCTTGATGTCCTTCTGCTTTTTCAGCACGGTGGAGCCCGCGCAGGGCACAACGGTCAGCGCCACAACAAGGGACGCCAGCAGACTGAAGGTGATGGTCCAGGCCATGTCGCTGAGAAGCTCGCGCACCATGCCGGTGGTGAACACCAGCGGCAGAAAAACGCAGATCGTCGTCAGGGTGGAGGATACGATGGACCCGGCCACCTGACGCGCGCCCTGCACCGACGCACGGGCGGCGGGCACGCCGCGGCCCCGCAGACGGTAGATGTTTTCAATGACGACAACCGAGTTGTCGACCAGCATGCCGACGCCCAGCGCCAGGCCGGACAGCGACAGGATATTGAAGGTAATGCCGGTGAAATACATCAGCACAATGGCAAACAGCACGCTCAACGGCATACTGATGGCCACGACGATGGTCGGGCGCAGGTCCTTTAAGAACAGCGCCAGTACGATGATAGCCAGCGCTGCGCCCTCGATCAGGTTGGACAGCACGCTGTTGACGATGAGCTTGATATAGTCGCCCTGGTCCATGATGGGCGTCAGGTGCAGGCCCTCGTTTTCGGCCATCATCGTTTCCATCGCCGCGCTGCTGGCGTTGGAGACCGTCGAGGTGGACGACGTCGAGCTCTTGTACAGCGACAGCAGCACGGCGCGGTTCTTGTCCACCTTGGCGTAGGCGTCGTCGGCGTTGTCGGTCATTTCGACCTCGGCCACATCGGACAGGCGCACGTCGCCGATGCCGTCGATATTGCAGAGCACCATGCTTTTCAGCTCGTCCGCGTCGGCAAAGGCATCACCGACCTTGACGATGTAGCGGTTGTCGTCGCCGTCGCCGCCCTCGATGTAGCCCGCGGGCATCGAGAAGTTCTGCGCATAAATGAGCTGCTGCAGCGTCGCCATGTTCAGCAGCTGGTTCAGATTCGCGCTTTTCAGCGCCTCCTCGCGGGCGGACTCGTATTCCTCCTGCGCGGCCTCCAGCTGGGTCTTGCCGGCCTCAAGCTGGGTCTTGCCGCTGGAGACCCGGAACTCGCCCAGCTGCAGCTGGGCCTCGGTGCCGCTCAGCAGCAGCTGGACGGCCATATCGGCCATGGCGGGGTCTACCGCCTCGTCGCCAAGGCTTGCCAGCATTTTTTGCAGCTTGTCGCGCTGTTCGTTCAGCTGGGTCAGCATTTCCTGCGCTTTGGTCAGCTGGTCGCGCAGGGCGGCGGCGGTGTCGTTCAGCGTCTGCTGCAGCGGCTGCATACCGTCGTTCAGCGCAGTCTCGGCCTCCTGCCGCGCAGTCAGCAGCGTCGTGGCGTTCTGCAGGGCGACCTTCGTCGTGGAGAGCGTTGACAGATTGCCGCTCAGCTCGCTGACGCGGGCGCGGCGGGCGGCGTTGCCGTCGATGACGGCCTGGTCCTGCGCCTGCTCGGCGCGCTTGGCGTCGATCTGCGCCTGTAAATCGGCCCGTTCGGTCTCGTCCTCGGTGTTGTTGAGGGAGTCCTGCAGCGACGCGATCTCCACCTCCAGCGCCTGAATGCGGGCGCTCATGGCCGCATACTGGGCATCTAAGTAGGCCGCCGTCTGCTCCACCGTCATATTCTGCTCCAACAGCCCCTCGTCTGCGGCGCGCTGGCGGATGGCCGCATCCGCGCGGTCGATCGAGTTGATCATCGCGCCCATCTTGTTCAGGTCGCTCTTGGCTTCGGCCAGGTTGGCCGGGAGCGCGTCGGCGTTATACTGCGGGTCGTAGGCGGCCAGCACCGTCTTGCAGCTGGCAAACAGTGCATCGTCGATGGGCAGCGTGACCTCGGGCAGGGTCGTGCTTGTATTTTTGGCGTTCTCCAGCTTGCGGTTTGCCTCGTCCAGGTCGGTCTGCAGGCTGGCGATCTTCTTTTCCAGCTCGGGGATCTGCTTGTCCAGCTCGGTGATGGCATCTCGCAGCTGGGTCGTCACGTCGGCCTTCTGGCTGTTCAGCTGGGCCTTGCCCGCGTCCAGCTGGGCCTGGGCGGCGTCCAGTTCCTTCATGCCATCGTTGATTTTTTTCTTGTTGGCATCCAGCTCTTTTTTGGCATCGGCCAGGCGGTCACTGACCTTGACCAGCAGCTTGTCGTTGACAGCGTCGATTTTTTCCTGGTCGAGCGTGATCTGCACCGACTTTTCCACCAGGCCCGTCGTGGACACGCTGGCCACGCCGTCCACGCGCTCGAGCTGGGGCAGCACGTTCTCGCTGACATAGTCGGACAGCTCGTAAATATCCATGCCGTCGTAGTCCACGGCAATGTACTGCGTCGCCATCATGTCCGGGCTGATCTCCATCAGCGTCGGCGTGGACGCCATGTCGGGCAGCGCGTCGCCGAGCTGGTTCACGGCGGTGCTGGCCTTGACCATGGCGCTGTCCATGTCGGTGTCGTCCTGGTATTCCAGAAAGAGCAGGCTGTAGTTTTCATTGCTCTGGCTCGTCACGTTCTTGACGCCGTTCAGCGTCGAAAGTGCATTTTCCAGCGGCTTGGTCACGTCGGCCTCGACCTGCTCGGGGCTGGCGCCGGGGTAGGTCGTGATGACCATCAGGTAGGGCAGGTTCATGGCGGGCAGCAGGTCCGTCTGGATGCCGGTCAGGCTGACAAAGCCCAGCACCAGCACCAGAATGACCGCCACCAGAATGGTAAATGGCTTTTTAACGCTGTATTTCGGCATGGAAGTGTTCCCTTTCTTTTCCGACCGACCGGTCGGTCGGATTTATTATAGCACCCTGACCGCCGCTTGTAAAGGGCTGCGCGTCCAGCGCGCCATGGAGCTGCTAAGGGCATCGGCATCCGCCCGATGGCCTACAGCCAGGCGCTGAAATTTGCATCCTAAAAAAGAGCCGACAAAAGCTCGTTGAAGCTTATCGTTTCAACGAGCTTTTGTCTTGTTTTGTGGTGTTGTGTGACAAGGCTCAGAACGGATTTTGTCCCATACGTACAAAGGTATGCTGCATGGTACCGACCTGTTCCAAACCCTTTTGAGGGCAGGTTAGTTTTTAATCTGCTCCCCTTCCGGGAAGATGATTTTATAAATCGGGAAGTAAATCACCATCTGCACGCCGCCGTTGATGACGGTGATGGGCACGAGCGCCACCAGAAACAGCGTGATGGCAAGCGCCGCAAAATAGCCCATACCTCCATAGCTCACCTCACCCTTGCGCAGGCACGGTCAGCTCCGCGCTGTATTCGCCGTCGGAAGCAGCAATCGTCATGGCGTCGCCGTCCCCCATGCGGACGATGGCAAGAGCCTCGCCGTAGTAGGTATCGGTTTCGCTGTCCAGATAGCTGTGCTTGTTGAAGGGGCAGGCACTGCCCAGCCCCACCAACGTGCCGCCGCGCACCTGTACCTGAATATTGCCGCGCATCAGCGGCTTGGTGATGCCGTTTTCATCGGTGTAGCGCAGACGGACGTAGCACAGATGCCCCGTTTGTGCAGCAGGTTCTTCGGCATCCAGCGTCAGGCTGGTCGCGCCGCCGGCACTTTGCAGCTTGTAGCGACCAATTTCGTGATCGGCAGCGTCATAACTGACGGCTTCCAGCGTGCCACTCTCGTAGGGAATGCTGAACCTCGCAAGGCAGTCATTTTTCAGCGTTTTACTGCCCACCGTGTGACCATTCAACACCAACTCCACACGGGCGGCGCGGGCGTAGACCTCCACGTTGGCCTTGCGCCCCTCGCAGCCGGTCCAGCTCCAGCTGGGCATGGCATTCGTCATTTTCCACGCACTGGGGCTGTGGCGGTCTCCGGTATGGTTGACCGGGCAGACGGCGATATAGGGGCCATTGTCGGCCTCCAGCGCCACGCGGGTATAGAGGGCTTCGCCCAGCGGCTTGCCGGTCAGGTCGATGCGTCCCGAACCCGCTGACACCCAGCCCAAACCGCCGTCGAAGGTCTCGGCGTAGTCGGCGTACTCCCACGAGCCGACCATGACTTCGCCCAAGTAGTCCATGCCCGCCCAGACAAAGTCGCCCACCAAGCGAGGTTCCTGTTTGGCCAGCTCGCGGAATTTATAAGCATCGTTGCAGAAGGTCTCGCTGCCCAAAATCAACCGCTGCGGGTACTTTTTCAGGTCGTGCTTATAGCGGTAGATGCCGTAGTTGTAGCCTGCAATGTCCATGTTGGCAAAGGCGTCACGGGTCTTGACGTCGCAGCCGTGCAGGGTCGCGCCGCGTTTCATGAACTCGTCACCCAGCAGCCCCGCCAGATTGTTGAAGAACTGACTGCCGACTGCCTTTTTCTTGGCGGCTTTCTCGCCGCGCTGCTTGGCTTTCTCGGCGCGCTCGGCTTCCTTTTTTGCCTTTTCGTCGCTGTACACGCCGAAGCCGATGGAGCTTAAAAAGTTGAAGAAGATGTTCACGCCGCAGGTCACCGGGCGGGAATCGTCCAGCCCGTGCAGGAAGTCTGTCATCTCTTTGGTCAGGGCGATGCCGCGCTTTTGGGCAGTCTCGCTGACCTCGTTGCCGGTGGAGTAGAGCACCACGCAGGGGTGGTTGTAGTCTTTTTCCACCATGTCGGTCAGATCCTGACGCCACCAGTCGTTGAAATAATCCACGTAGTCATGCTCGGTTTTGTGGATGTACCAATGGTCGATGTACTCGTCCATGACAAGCACACCCTGGCGGTCGCACTCGGTCAGCAGCGCCTTGGAGCAGGGGTTGTGCGCTGAGCGAATGGCGTTGTAGCCGTTCTCTTTCAGCAGGCGTACCTTGCGCGCCACGGCGTCGGGGTCACAAACTGCGCCCAACAAACCATTATCGTGGTGGATGCACGCGCCCTGGATGATGTACCGCTTGCCGTTGAGCAGGAAACCGTCCGTACCCCACTCGACCTTGCGAACACCGAACGTCTCGGTCACCTCATCATCGGCAAAGCTGACGCGGCAGGTGTACAGGTTGGGCGTTTCAGGTGTCCAAAGGCGGGCGTTATCAAGGGTCAGGGTAAATACGGCCTCGCCGTCGCTCTCCTGCTGCATGGCGGGCAGGTCGTCCACCGTCAGGCGTACCGTGCCGGGGGCGGTGGTCTTTACGCGCACCTCCACGATGGCAGGCTGCAGCGACAGAGTGCGAATTTTAACACCATTCAGCGTGATATGCGCGCCCCTTGCCTTCCAAAGCTGCACCGGGCGGTAGATGCCCGCACCGGAATACCATCGGCTATTGGGCTGGTCGGCGTTGCGGGCAATGACCCGCAGCTCGTTCTCCCCTGCGTGCAGATACGGCGCACAATCAACATAAAAGTTGGTGTAGCCGTAGGGGCGGAACGCAGCCTTTTGACCGTTGAGCCAGACCTCGGCATTATGGTAGACACCCTCAAACTCCAGAATGTGGGTGTCTGCCAGCTCGTTTTCCGGCACGGTCAGGGTGCGCTGGTATTCGTAGTCATATCCCTCGTACCAGCCGGTATTGGTGCCGCCCGCGCTTATAGCGGTGCGGGGTTCGGCCAGCATGGCATCATGGGGCAGGGTCACCGCTTTGCCGGGTGCGGTATCGCCCAAATGGCGGCACGTCCAGCCGGTGAGAAGTGGGGTTGGTTTCATAGTGGTATACCTTTCCTGAGATTCCAAAAGGCCTCGGACGCTGCACAGCCTCCGAGACCTTTATCACTTTACATGGCTTTATCTTTGCGCATGAAAGAACTGATGAGAAGTGCCAGCATACTGATGGCGACCACCACGCAGATACGCATGATCGCGCCGATTTTGCTGACGTCGCCGAACATCGCCAAGCCGAAGAAGTAGCCGACAAAGGTATAAACGGAATCCGTAATAAAAGCGCAGAGGGAGACCGCGCTGAGCGCCGGGGCTGCGATTGCCAGCAGGTCATTGTCCGTTACCAGCCCGGCTGCACCGGCCGCCACGGCCGCCACAAGTCCAATGTATACCCAGACGTTGTTGCTGCCGGTGTCGGCAGCATACAAGGCATACAGGATAATACCGACCAGTGTCAGAACGGTCCCGGCAAGATCCAACCAGAAGCCTACGGCTCTGTTTTGAAACAGGTTCTTCATTTTCGTGTCCTCCTATCTCAGGCTTTTTCTTCGCTGCGGCGCTTGGCGCGGAACATCATGAACAAACTGCCCACCATCAGCAGTGCAAACACGACATCAATGGCATACAGTGCGATCTGCCACCACGGCATGATTGACTCGACCGTAGCATTCATGCTTAGACCGTTGATCAAATTCGTGTGAGAGAGCATATAGTGGTAGCGCTTGACGGCATCACGCAGGTTCAACAGCATATTGCCGTCGTCGTTGCTGCGAATTTCCTCCACAATGGCGGATGCCGCAGAGCCGGTGGGATCGATGCAGTAGGTCGTGGTACCGGCGCTCAGAGAGGTGGCGAAGTGGCTCTTGTACGCACCGCCAGCCACGCCGTCGGTCTCCTGCTGGCCGTTGAAGCCCCATTCCTTGCGCAGCACCTGCGTGCAGAGCGCCTTGCTGGAGGAAGACCAAACGAGGCCGAGTCGGTTAAAGGACTGCATCAAGGCCATCGTGTTTTCGTTGGAAAGCGCACCCTCAAAGGCGCGCAGGGTCTGCTCACGGAAAGCCTGCTCGTTGAAGAACACGGCAAGACCTTCGCGGTGGAATTCCTGATCGTTGCCAGCTACGTGCTTGATGCCGGGAGTGACGCCACGGCTCTGCACAGCGGTCAGTTCGGTGGTGGTGTACAGGTTGGTCAGAACGGCATCCTCTGAGAAATATTCGCCGTTGCGGCCGCCGAACGGTGTGCGATGCAGATTGCCGCCGCCTGTCCAGAAGAGGGGTAACTTGCAGTACAGCGCTTCCTCCGCCATCAGTTCGCCACGGCGGGTCAGGCGGTCGTTGTTCCACATGCAGGCCGCCACAACAGAACAGGGATACAGGCAGACATCGCGGGTGTCGCCGTATTCTTCGGGGAAGGTGTTTGCGCCGACACTGGCCGTTCCGTCGCCCTCACTGAAAGCGGGCTTTGCCACGGAGGAAACCTCCGGCGTGCCGAACATATCGGAGATTTGGCTTGCCAGTTCCTCCACCGTCATCTGGTCAAGGTATTTATCCCAAGTTTCTGTATCGTCAAAGGAGACGTCTTTCATCGAAACAAAGGTCAGACCATTGTTCTGCCCCTGCGTAATATCGCTGACAGAGGGGGAGTCCTCCGGCTTGGTGTAGAGCTCGCCCTGCAAAATCTGCATCATTTCCTCGGTGCAGGTGATGGCGGGGGCTTTAGTCGGGAATGTGCCGTTCCAGTCCTGACGGGTCAGGTAGGTAACAGAACCCTCCTGCCAGTAGTTTGCGTTACAGTCATCAAACTGGTTGGTGACTTCCTCGCCGGTGACAGAGTAGCGGTAGCTCTCGGTATCCAGCGTATCATAGTTCCAACGGTAGGTCTTGGCGGCGTTGCCCTCCACGGTATTGCCATCCTGATCGACCATGCCGGATGCGCCCTTGGCCGCCAGAATGTTGTTCAGGGCGTCATGGGCATTATCGCCCAGCGCCAGATAGTAGTCGCCTGCGCTCAGGATATAACCCTTGGCGTTGGTGTAGTCATAGCTGGCCATCATGTAGCGATCCATCGTGACCGTGACCTGCTCCGACTGGCCGGGCTTCAGCTCGTCGGTCTTGCCGTAGCCAATGACCTGCACGGCGGATTTTTCCACGGCGTTCTGCTTTTCGTAGTCGCCGTAGGGGGTCTGCACATACAACTGCACGACCGATTTACCGCTGACGCTGCCGGTGTTTTTCACCGTGACAGTTGCAGTGAACATATCCTGATCGGCGTCATAGCTCACGCTGTTCAGCGTCTGCTCAAAGGTTGTATAGGACAGGCCGTAGCCAAAGGGGTAGGTGACCTCAGCGGCATAATTCCAGCCGCCGCCAAAGGACGAACCTGTCGTGCCGGAGGCACCGGAAGCGGGATTCAGGATAGAATCCTCATAACGGGTCTCGTAGTACTTGTAGCCAACGTAGATGCCCTCCGCCTGCGTTGCCGTATAGGAAACATGCAGCGGGGAATCCGTGACAATACCGGAGTTCAGCACCTCGTCCACGTTGCTCCACTCGGCAACGTTCTGGCTCTGGGTGTATGCAGCCGGGGAGGACAGCGAGTTAGCTGCATAGGTGTCGGTCAGGTGGCCGGAGGGATTTTCCTTGCCGGTCAGCAGGTTGGCGACACCCTCAAAGCCGCGCTGGCCGGGGTCGCCGATCCACAGACAGGCGTCCACGTTGTACTCGTCCATCCAGCCTAATTCCATGGGGTAGGCGCTGTTCAGCAGCACAACGATCTTGCTGAATTTTCCGGAATCGCGGATCATTGCCAGCATATCTTTTTCGTCCTGATGCAAAGCCAGGGCGCTGATACCGTCCGGGTCTTCCATCATCATTTCACAGTCCTCACCGCCCTCGCGTGCCAGCATGACGATAGCGACATCGTTGTAGTCGTTCTCCCAGCTTTGCTGCAGCTGCGCAGTGTAGAAAGACTTAGGTTCTTCGCCCAATACAGGCGCTGCATTGAAATCGCCGGTAGAATTCGGACCACCCGAAATCGTCAGGTTGTTGCTGGCCACACGAGAGGTCGAGCTGTTTTTATAGGCATCGTACAACGTATCATTGATAGAGAAACCGACATCCTTCAACGCCTGATACAGATCGATTACATATGTACCGGTGGACGCTGCGCCGCTGTTTGCACCACCGGGGGCATACACCGGCTGCACAACGGCGTGACCAAACAGCGTCACATGGCTGTTGGAGGAAAGCGGCAGGGCGCTGTTGTTATTACGCAGCAGAACAGAACCTTCCTCCTGCTCCAGCACAGATTCATCGTAGGTGGCTTGGATCAGCTTTTGGAGATTTTCCGCCGAATAGTCACCGAACTCGCTGGTGTAGTAGTTTGTATCCTCTGCCGAGGGGTCCCCGGTGGATACGATACGACTGGTCGTTGTGCCCAGGTACGAGTTCAGCGTACCGGTGTAGGTGATGGCGCACTGCGTACCAAACAGAGATACAACCATCAGCACAGCCGAGGTAGAGGTCAGACCGCGCCATAAAGTTTTCTTCGTTTGCTTCTTCATGTTCTTCTCCTTCTTATTTTTTGGGGGTTCAACTCCCCTTTGATGCTTTCAGTGTAGCACAAGATTCGTTTTGAAGGAGTGCTCCATTCGTAAACAGTGCTTTTTGCACCGCAAACAGTTTTGGGGTGTGTCATAATTGACAAACGATCCGCCGGGGTCTTTGTGCAGGTCGCCAAAAACGCAAAAACAGCCTGCCAAATCAGCAGGCTGCGGCTTATTTTTGCTGCACCGGCAGCAATACCTTCAGCGTGAAGCATTTTTCCTGTGTGCTGATCTCTGCCGTGCCGCCGTATTTTTCGGCGGTGTCGTAGATGCTCTTTAATCCATAGCCGTGGTAGCGGGCGTCGGTCTTAGTGGTCTTGGGCAACGTGCCGTCCGCTTGGAAGGCACCGTCGTAGGTGTTTTCGACCCGGATCCACAAAAAGCTCTTTTGCCGTGCCACCACCAGATGGATGAGTCGCTGCTCGCTGTCGGGCAGCTTTTCTACACTCTCGATGGCGTTGTCCAGCGCATTGCCGAACAGCGAACACAGGTCCATCGTATCCATAAAATCCAGCGCCGCACCGTCTGCCACGCAGGTCAGCGTGATGCCGTGCTGCTGGCAGTACAGACTTTTGCTGGTCAGGATCGTGTCCAGCACCTCGTTGCCGGTCTTGTTCTGCGCCTCATAACTGCGGATCTCCTGCTCCATCGCGTCGAGATAGTGGGCCTTTTCCTCTGAGGTCTCGCTGCGCAGCACAGCGATCTGGTGCTTGAGGTCGTGATATTTTTTATTGATAAGGTCGATGCTGTCCTGCGCCGAGCGGTACTGTGCGTACTGCGCCTGCAAGACGTTCTGCAAAGCGTCGCGCTCCTTTTTGCGGCGGTACTCCACCAGCTGCATGTGGTGCGCAAACAGAATGGCCATGCCGCCCAGGTCTACCAGCGTGCGGATGTTGTAAATTTCCGCCGTCATTTTACCGGAAAACGGCGTGTCCGGGCTGACATAACTCAGGTTGCTGGCGGCATAGACCGCCACACCGATGAACAGCGTGCTGAGAAATTCCTTTTTGTGGACGTGCAGAGGCGAGGCAATATCGTTATAATTGCGTTCCAGCGCGAACACCACGCCATACACTGCGGCATAGACGACTGCCAAAATGCACACACGCACACCCGTGCCCGGCGTACCCTGCCGCCTTGCCATATAGTAGTAGAGCTGCCATTCCAGCGAGGCGGCCAGTTCCCCCAAAATAAACGCGCGGACGCAATAATACCCCGCGCACCGGGCGGGCACGTCAGTCTGCATTCGGATGTACAGATACATGATCAAGATGGATACCGCAATGCAGGGCAGAAACCAAAATTGCGGCACCTGCCCCGTTGCCTGCATAAAGACGCCGAGCAGCAGCAAAAACACCGCGTGGATCGTATACCGCCGCCAGCCTGCTGTACGTTTGGGCAGGAAGAACAAATATAAAAGGCAGGCCAGCCAGTCCGCCAGCGCGGTATACAGGCGGGGAATGTTGCCCAGAACTTCCGCTTGCATCAGATGGTTTCCCCCATGTAGTGGTTGAGCGCCGCCAAAAATGCCTTGCGCTTGGCGCGGCTGATCTGCACCCGCTCACCGTTGACGATGGCGTCCTCGTCCTGGATGCCGTCCACGTGCTCCAGATTGACAAGGTACGCCTTGCTGCTGCGGAAGAAATTCTCCGGCGGCAGCTTCTGCTCCACATCGCGCATGGAGCCGGTGGAATGCACCTCGCCCTGCTTGGTGTGGAACAGCAGGTCGTGGTCGCAAATTTCTACATAATAAATGTCGGAGACGTCGAGCTTCTGCACACCGCCCGCGCAGGGCACCGTGAGGAAATGCTTCTGGCGGCGTCCCAGCAGCTCCCGCACATGGTTCATCCGCTGGCAGAAAGCGTAATAACTCAGCGGCTTTAAGATATAGTCCAGCGCCTGCACCGCATACCCCTTGATGGCATACTGCGGCGAGTTGGTGATGAAGATGATAAGCACCTCCGGGTCGGCGCGGCGGATCTCCTCGGCTGCTGACATACCATCCATGAAGGTCATCTCGATGTCCATCAAAATCAGGTCATAGCCGCCCTTATAGCCCAGCGCGATCTCGTCGCCATCCGAAAAATGCGTGATTTGAAAATGGCAGTTTTTCTCCTGCTGGTATTTTTCCAGATACGAGTCCAGCACTGCCCGATCCTGCGCGCTGTCCTCGACTACTGCGATGTAGTTCACGAAAATTCTCCTTTTGAGAGCAAATGAATGCGTTTGTGTGCCGACTGCTATGCCGCTTGCCTTTCATGGCTATAGGCTCTACCTGATAAGTATTATACAGATTCTTTTCCGAATTTTCAATAAATCATGGTTCTGCTTATCCGCCTTGATTGCCCACGCTTTGGGCGGGAAGATGTTTTACATGGCATAGCGTTTGATTGCCCACAAACGCATTTCCGGGGTGTCCCATCGAGGAACGCGGACACCCGTCTCACAGGGTTTTCACGCAGGGAAAGCCCGCACAAATAACTAAGGCAACACCGCACAATTCCCTCCTAACGGCTCAAGCACTGCTCCGGCGGCTGCGGCACTTAGAATTATGCGGTATTGCCCCAGAACAAGAAAAGCCCCGGCCTTTTCTGGCCGAGGCTTGATGGTTGCGGAGCAGAATGTGATCTGTTCGCTTCCGCTGACAGGGAGGGCAATCCGCTTAGGGTTCCACCCGCACCGTCAGGCGGGAGGCGTGCAGTCCACCGTGGTATACCCGGTTATGGGCCACCACGGTCCGGGCGGAAGCAAAACCTTCCCGGGTGTTGCTGTTGGGGAAGATGAAATT
>ENA-UONW01001739-UONW01001739.1-human-gut-metagenome-genome-assembly--contig:-CS52-NODE-1739-length-24384-cov-6.293313_pt1 | contig 24384 bp, 14 predicted proteins | sample MGYA00242463_ERZ724010 | MGnify/ENA metagenome assembly ERZ724010 | reverse complement strand
CCCACTCTAAAAAATCCCTCTTCCTCCTCACCATGGGGCTCGCTGGGCGCATACGTCGAAAATGAGCTCCGGAAACGGAAAGAGCGGGCGTGGAACCTGTCCCGAGATCTCAATGAAAACGGATTGCCAATTGATTTCCTGCAATCAAAACATGTGAGGCGATATGGCGCAAGACAGTTCAGGAATTGAGACGCGTATCCTGCAATGGCAACAGGGAAGAAGAATGAGGTGCGAAGCAGGTTTCGAGGCGGCCGGTCCGACGCAGTGCAAACGGCGGATGCCCCGCCGCTGCTTCTTCGACAGCTGTAACTGCCGCAGGGTATGTAAATTTGAGCCTTCACGACGCAACTATCATTTGGGAGGGGTGTCTTTAAAATTTTATTTACGATAAAATGCGCCCTCTACCGCTTTTTAACCGGGGGATGGATTGACGTTACCGGGCGGAAAGGTGTCGTCAGCAAGCTGCGATTTTACTGGATTTTTCACTCCCGTCCTGACACCCTTTTGAAAAGGAAGAGCCACCTGCCAGCAATCGTATGTTACGGCTGCTGGAAAGACGAAGTGGCTTCGAGACGGAGGATTCATCCTCTGGAACAGGGTGTTTCAGGTGGTTTTATTGAATCCCCGCCCTGAAACACCTTAAATATGTCATTTTTCTGGAAGCAGTTGAAACAGCGCGGTTTCCGGGCCGTCGAATTCATAATTGAATTCCGCAGTATGTTCCGCTACGGTTTTTCCGGAAAAGAGCTCGACGACGGCGGCTGCCTTGCGTTTCAGACGGAAGGTGCGTTCCCCCGACTCCGCGGAATGGCACGAAAGCAGATCCTCCGTCGCCCACAGCGGCAGATTGCACTCGCCGTAGAGATGAACTCCGGCCTCCTCCGCCTCTTTCCGCAGCAGTTCCGGCGTGAGTTGCGTGTACTCCGGCAGATGAAGTCCCGGCAGCGGCTGCTGCTCCCAGCGGGAGCCGTCACTCAGACCGCAGGGGCCGAGCCAGATCAGGCGCGTTCCCGGCAGACAGCGTTCGAGCTCCTGTCGCCGCGCGTCATCCAGCTCGACCCACAGCGGGAGAATCGCCACTTTCGGCACCCGGCGGAGCAACGGGAGCGACGCCCGGTCATAGAGGACGTACGGCGCACCGAAACGGTTGCAGACCTTCTGGGCCTCTTGAAAAATATGACACAGCGGATTTCCCTTCCGTAGATCGTTGCAGTAGAGGACGCTCTCCGGATCGGCGATCAGCGCGACCTCGGCATCGGGCAGTCGGTCGGCGTCGGCAAGGTGCTCCCAGAGCTTCCGCATTTCACCGATGCTCCGGAGCACCTCGGGGGCCGAATAGTATCCGCCCCACATGTCGAACCACCAGAGCGAAGCGCCATGCAGCAGAGTGCGGCAGAACTCCCGGCGGAGCCCGGCGATGTCCGCCTTCGCGTTCGGCCAGGGACGACACCAGGTGACCCGGATGTGCGGCGTCAGCTGCAGATTGGCGGTGTGGGTGTGATGGTCCAGCTCGTGCAGGAACTGTTTGCCGTTCAACCGGAGCGTGCCGTGCAGGCTCTGGAAGCCGCCGCCGCCACCGATGGCGCGGTCACAGTAATCGCCGGGCGCGATAAAGAAGTCCACCTCCTTCGAGCCGACTACCCGCTCATAAGCGAGATGGCCGCAGCTGACCATGCTCTTCTCGCCCAGCTCCATCAGATACCCGAAGAAGACACCGATCTCCTGTTCCGGGCGCAGATGTTTCCGGGCGGCCGCGGCGAAGGAGCAGATGCCGTCGGCAATGAGTTCGCTGTGGAATTTCCAGTAGGTCAGCGCCTCCTTGTCCTCAGCCGGGTCGCGGAGCATTCCGCTGCAGCGTTCCGCATGGTAGCGGCGGGCGAAATCAGGGATTGATTTCTGTTCCGGAAGCCCGTTCTCCCGGAGCCAGGCGAGAAACCGCCGCCGCTTGTCGTCGGATTCGGCTCCGAGCGAATAGTCCATCCACTCGTCGGTCGCTCCACAGGCGAGGATGACGCAGCGGATGTGATCGGCATATTTCTCCTGCGCACGTTCCAGCAGCGTTTCGAGGCAGTGGCGGGTTGTGTCGAGCCAGAAATCACTGCACAGCACTTCGGAAACTTCGCAGAAGCTGTCGCCGGGCTGCCGAAGACATTGCAGCTTCCGCACCAGCCACGGGGGCGAATTCAGGTCCACCATCAGGAGGAATTCCGCATCTGGGCAGAAGGAGAGAATGTCGTCGAACTGCCGGTCGAACGCCTCGAAATCGTAACAGCGGTCCCCGAGCCAGACCGGCGGATATTCCGAATAGGGCTGCCCGAGCGCGTTGACCGTATTGGCCGGGAAGAGGCAGAACTGACGGATCCCAAGTTCGGCGAACCGCCTCCTCGTCGGCAGCTCCTTGCGGAACGAACGGTAGGCGAAAAACGGTTTCCGCTTCATGGCCGAACCTGCTGATCTGCGGAATAGATGGTCCAGTCGCGGAATTCCGGCAGATAGTCGAGCAGAAGTTCGCGGCTCAAAGCGTTGTGCCGGATGATCTCGCGATAGAAATACGCGCTCGGTTTGGGGGTGCGGCGGAAGCTCTTGAAATCGACCCCGACCATGCCGAACCGGGGAACGAAGCTGCTCCACTCGTAGTTGTCGAGCAATGACCAGTAGAGGTAGCCGCGCACATCGCAGGAGCGTTCGATCGCCTCTGAGAGTGCCTGAAGGTGACGCGCCAGATAGAGGATGCGCAGCCGGTCGTCGTCGCAGCAGAAGCCGTTTTCGGTGATATAGATCGGCAGATCGCGCAGTCTGCACAGTCCGTCGACCAGCCCCTGCGGATAGAACTCTTCTAGATAGAACTCCCGGTTGATCGGGCGGATCCGGTGGCATTCGTATCGGGGAGCGTTTCCATCGGCGGTCCGTGCGGTGACGAAGTGGCGGGTGTAGTAGTTGATCGACCAGAAGTCGCAGGAGTGTTTCAGTCCGTCGATCACCTCGCCGTCGCGGTAGGGGAAGAGAATCTCCCCTGTTCGGATCGCGTGATAGAAGAAATCGTTGATGACCCAGTTGCGGATCCGGGTCCGCGTCACGTCGAACTCATCTTCCGGATCACGGGGCTGGTAGGGGCACATCGCATGGGCCGTGCTGAGCGGCGCCTTCGACCAGTTCCGGATCAGGGCCGCCGCCCGGGCGTGCGCGACGAGGCAGTTGGCCTTCCGGTCGTACAGCTCCAGCGAATCCCCGTTGTTGAACTCGTTGAAGATGTTCCACAGATCGACATACGGGGCGACCTTCGGTACCAGATACTCCAGGTGGCGGAGGAAATAGCCGATATTTTCCCGCTTGCGGAACTCCCCTTTCTCCTGAAACCACTGGGGGTGGGAGAAGTGATGCAGCGTGAGGCAGAGCCGGCAGCCGCGCCGTTTGAGTTCTTCGAACATCGCAAGGTATCGTTTCAGCGCCTCCTCGTCGTGCCGCCCTTCCTCCGGTTCGATCCGCGACCATTCGATCGACATGCGGAACATCTTGTGGCCCAGTTCGTCGAGGAGGGCGAAATCCTCTTTCCAGAGGTTCCAGAAGTTGCACGCCTTGCCGGAGGGTTCCGGATAGTGCTCCGCCTGTTCCCGGTGCCAGTTGGAACTGTGAATGTTGTCGCCTTCGATCTGGTGGCCGGCGGTCGCCGAACCCCAGACGAAATTCTCCGGAAACCGGATCTCATCTTTCATGGAAAAAATACCGAGCATACTGAATCTCCATTTTGAATTTTGGGAAAAAATCCGCCGACCCCATCCCGGGGAATGTTTCGGCGGAGACGGATCATTCTGTAAAAAATATACTTTTCGTTACTTTCCTTTTTTACCAGTTATGAAATGCGTCGACATCGTAGAAGTCGAGCTTGTCGATGTAGGGAGACCAGGAATCGGTGGCGTTCGCCTCCTCGGCGATCACGGTGAGCGGACCGGTGACGCCGCCTTCGCCCCAGCGGTCGAAGACCCGAATGACAAGCGTGTTCTCCGCGCCGAACTTTACGAGCTTTTCCGGAATCGGGTAATCCCGTTTCGTCTGATAGCATTTCGGATTGGATTGGAAGGTGGTCTCGCCGATTTTGGTCCCGTTCCAGTAAGTCCAGTCGCAGTCGTCGATCGGGCCGCCGGAGAGACGCAGGTTGCACCCCTTCCACGAGGCGGGAATCTTCACCGTGCAGCGATACCACGCATAGCCGTCGTAGGGGCGCTTCAGATTCTTCGGCGTGTCGGCGGGATAGGTGTAGTGCGGATTCGGCTGCTGATGTCCCTGGGCTTCCCAGGAGATGCCGAGCTTGATCGGGATGAAGCCCGCCGTATCGGAAACCTTCCCCTCATTCTTCGGGTCGAACCGGAGTCCGCACGCTTCCGGAACAGCCTTTCCGTAACAGAAACGGAGTGTGTTGTGACGCGACTTCGCCGCGGTGAACAGTTTCAGATCCTTGCCGAGACCGATGTTCATGTTGGTGAAGATGGCCGACCAGACGCGCGCCACCTTTTCCGAATTCCACAGTCCGTCAATTTCGTCAGGGGAAAGATTCAATACCACGGTCGCGGTGGTGATCCGGTCCAGTTTGGCGAACAGCGCCGGCTGTGTGGCGATCGTCCACTCCGGAGCGGAAACCAGCACCGGCAAGTTCCTCGCTTCCCGGAAGTAGAGATCGGCTTCCGGAATTCCGGCAAACACCGGATCATGTTTCGGCACCGAAGCGCGGAAGAGTTCCTTCGTCCCGCGTTTCAAGTTCCCGGGCAGCAGTTCCAGCGGTGCACCGGGAAGGGCGACAACGGTTTTGCCGCGCGCAAGCAGTTTTTTCAGTTCGGCGCGCCGTTTCTCCGGTACCGGATCCGCTCCGAGGATCAGCACCTGGAGGCCGCTGATTTCCCAGAGCTGTTCCGAATTCAGCTTCCGGTACTGCATGCCCATGCGTTTGAGGATCGCCTCGTTCTTCGCGTCACCGAGATATCCGACGCGCTGGGGACCGATCGGCACGAACCGTTTTCCCATTTCAACGAGCAGATTATCCACGAGTTTTGTTGCGACGGGGTCCTTGCGATAGCGGTTGGTGACGTCGAGCTGGCAGAAGAGAACCAGACCGTGCTCCTTGCGGAGTTCCAGCAGAGATGCGAACATCAGGTTGAAACCGCAGTCGACGATCGTCCGGAAGTTGCCGTAGCTCGGTTTGCGGATCACGTTTCCGCTGACGATTCCGCCGTTGCCGCACTTCCACTTGGAGCGCGGATAGTGCGGGCTGTTTTCCGCCGACAACACAAATGCCGGGACCGAATCCGCCGCGCCGCGCCAGTTGCTGAAGTCTTCCTCCTTCAGCCCGGCGACATAGGGGCTCTCCGGACGCCGCAGAAAGGCGTTGCGGGCGCTCGGCGATTCAAAGACCAGATTGGCCAGATTGCACGCCTGCTGTTCGAAAATCAGCACCTTCAAGCCGCGTTCGATCAGACGGGCGTTCTCGACCTGTTTGAGAAGTTCCGGATTGGCTTCCCTCAATGCGTTTTTGCCGATGATCAGCAGACGACACGGCTTCACGTCGTCGAGCGTCCGGACTTTGCGGAACGGGAAGCCCGCCTGTTTCAGCATGGCCTCCGTCGCGCCGTCGGGATCGTAGAGTCCGGCGGAGACGTCGCGGAATTCCGGCTGGACCCGTTTCGGGAAGAACTGCAGATGGAACGAATCCTCCAGAATCAACGCGTCGTCTTTGAGCGCGGTCAGGCGCAGTTCCGCATCGGTGCGCTTGTAGACCTTCGGTGCGGTGAGGTTGATCGGCAGCTTGAGAATGGCGCCGGGAGCGGCGGTTCCCGTCATTTCTCCCCGTTGAGCGATTTCGCCTCCCAGCGCCAGCTCCCAGCGGCAGGTTACGGTCCGGGGAGTCGTCCAGTCGTTGACGATGACCGCGCTCTTGCGGAATTTTTCACCGGAGAAAAACGCGTGATCCTTGTTCGTGAAATCTTCCGGCATGCCGCCGAGAAAGATCAACAGCGGTGCAAAGGAGGCGCGGATGATCTTGTCAAGCCCCTCCGGCTGGGAATAGTCGGTCAGGAGATGTTTCTGCGTCTCGCTCCAGCCGACGGGAACATCCGGCTTGAGCCCGGCGGTTTTTACGTTGTCGTCCACCTCGTAGACGACCGTGTGATCGCTGTAGGTGCGGGCGGTGCGGTTCAGGTCACGGCCGCCGGGGAAGTCTCCGAGCCCCGACATGTCGTAGGCCCGCCACGCTTTGACCACGTTGCGGTAGAACAGCGCGTGGAGATCAAACATGTTGCGGTTCCAGCTCGCATACGGCGAATTGAGCCAGGTACTCGCATGGGGGACCGGTCGAGCCTCCCGGCCGAACACCGCGTCACCGAAGTAGCGGGCGGCATGTTCCGCACCGAGTTCAAATCCGGTCCTGCCGGCGCCGCCCGTCTCGAAATGCCAGAACTGGGCAGGGAACGGGAACGCCGATTCCACCACCATCAGCGGCTGGGTGTGTCTTGCCGACCACTGCTTCGGCCAGTCCTCCTGTTCCTGAAGCGGCGTGCCGAGCGACTGATAGTTCATCGAGGTGAAAATTTTCCCCGAATTGCCGCCCGCATGCTGAAACAATTCCCTGCTCGGATCCAGAGCGCGCATCACCGTTTCCGCTGTCTGTGCCCGTTTCCGGGCCGGCAGAGTGGTCAGGGGGATGTAATCCGTGTCGTTCAGTTTGGCCGGATCCTGGCCCCAGGCGTAGCTGCAGGTGTTGAAATCGGTGTACCACATCAAAATGGTCGGATGATTGCCGTAATGTTCGAGAAAACGGGCCACCTCCTTCGTATAGCCGGTCAGTTCCTCATCCTCGTAGGGCGGCATCGGGAAAAGATTGTACAGTCCCTGACGGTCGGATTCGTTGAGGTAGTTTTTCCAGGCCACCTGCGAGGTTTTGCGGAATGGATCGAACCGGACGGTGTCGTAATTCATCTCCTTGATATGTGCCACATACTGGCCGACCGCCCGCGGATTCCCGTAATAGTAGCGCAGACGATTCAAGCCCGGACTCGTCCACATCCGCAGGCGCGTCTTGTTGCCGTTCAACCGAAATTCGCCGTTTTCCACCCACATCTCGCGGAAACCGAAATCCTTCGCCGGCAGCGTATCGGCTTCTTCTCCGTTCCGGATCAGCGAGACGCTCATCCGGTAGAGATTCGGGTTTTCGACATCCCAGAGAACCGGATCGTTCCAGGTGTCCGTGAACAGGACCAGCTGTTCCGGGGAACCGTCCAGCGTGAATTCCCGGAGGGAGGATTTCTCCGTCTTTCCGTCGCGCCGGAAATCGAACCGGACGGCGCACGCGCCCTTTTCCCCCGCCGGATTCTGGATCCGGGCGCGCAGGGTGAGGCTCTTTTTCCGGAAGGAGGGGAAGGCGACCGCGCTCTTCAACGCGATGTTCGACGGTGCGTTCTCCAGCCATACGTCATCCAGAGCGATTTCACCGTGGTCGCCGATGCTCGGTACGCTCTGCCACAGATCGACATAATGACGGTCAAGGAACAGGGTCAGCACATTTTTCCCCTCTTTCGTCAACAGATCGGTCACGTCTATCCGTCGGGCGTTCGGTACTGCGGTGAAGGTTTTGAACTCCTGTCGGAAGCTGTCGATCAGTTTCCCGTTCAACAGGACCCGTCCGGCATCGGCGTTGAGATTGGTGAAATTCAGATAGATGCGTCCAGACTGCCGCATGTCGGCCGGAAGCTCGAATACCCGCTGATACCAGCCGGCGCGATATTGGATCAATTTCCGGCTGTTCCACTGCCAGTTTGCGGATATTAGTTTCCCATCGCGGTTGCGGTAGATCTGGAAGAGCGGTGAACGGAAACTGCCCGGAACGCGCATGTATCCCCACTCTCCTGCGGGGGGGGCATAGCTGTAATCATTGACCGGAATTACACGCCAGTATCCGTTCAGGCAGACGCCGCGCCGGACGCCGTCGACTGTTCTCTGCGCATCGGAGAGATCCCACAGCGGCTGTTCCACGGGGTGGACCGTTGTATCGGCGAGGCGCCTCGTCTCTTCCGTGGCAGGAACGGTTTCCGGCGGAAGGAGCGAAAGTCCTTCCGCCCCCTCCGCCGAGACGATGTCTCCGAAGGGCTCCGCCATTGCAAAACGGCCCTGCAAGGCATCGTCCAGCAGGAACGTCAGCGTCCGGTCCGCCTGTTCGAGCGTGAGCTTATGCGGAACGTTGAGCGAAAGCGTGTAGCAGGATTCGACGGTCTGCGTCCTGCCGCCGTTCTCAACGATCAACGCAAGCCGGCCGGAGGCTCCCAGGGCGGAAAGAGTAATTTTTTTTTTAGCCTCCGTTCCATTCAAAACGAGGAGCTGTTTCGGTCCGGGCAGGCGTGCCTCGGGGTAGCGGAACGCGAATGCGAGACGATTTCCTTCCTTCCAGGCCGGGTTCAGAGAAAGAGAGACCTTTTTCTCCTCTTTCCCGCCGGAAGCGAGCTTGAAAATCTCCGCATCGTCCAGGGCGCGGTCGAAGTATTTGATTTCGTCGTACAGCCCGTTTCCGACCTCGGCCTTGAAACGGTCGGTATTCTCCTTGCCGCAGAAGATGTTGAATTTCCGGAGCGGCAGTTGCTGATATGCCCCCGGGCGGATCCGGTTGCCGACCATTTTCCCGTTGATGTAGAGTCTGGCCTCGTTCTTGTCGCGGCTCCAGGTGAAGGCGACATGGTGCCACTCTTCCTGCTTGAAGAGGTTCTTTTTGAGAATCTGCACCTGTCCCGGTACACAGACCGAGAGTTCGATCGTGCCGTTCTTCAGCTTGAGCAGATAGAAGCGGAACTTCCAGGCGTCATCCCGGCCGGTGATGATCGGATATGCTTCCGGATCGGTCTCCTTCCAGTGCGGCTTGAACCAGAAGGAGATCGTGCCGTCGCCGGTATCGAGTTCCGGCAGCCGGGTGAAGGTGGCCGCCGTCACCTGATCGTAGGCGTGACGTTTCACATCCAGCGCCTGACCGATGATACCCGGCTGGTAGCCCGCCGCGCCGTGAACGACGCCGGCGGACATCTTTTTCCCGTCCCGACCGAGAATGTCGGCGGAGCCGTCCATCGGCATGTAGAATACCGGCTCGGTTGCGCTCAGAAACAAGGGGAGCGCCGCGGAAAGAATGAAAAGTCTTGAAATCTGCATGGCAAGGAATCTCCTTTCTTTTATTTTTACCAGTATGGTCTCCAGAGAAAAAAATTCGGATGAGATGAGGAATAGTTCGTTCCGTCGACGTTGGCATGCGACCTCATTTCCAGATGGCCATCGAAGAAGATGCAGTTGGTCTGCACGCCGCCGCCGTGACGGTAGGCGATGATTCCATCGCGGCCTTCAGCCTGGGTTTGCGGGGCTGCCAGCCAGTGATTCAAGGAACTGCTGTAGTTGTATACACGACCGCCGCAGCAGCCTTCCAGAAAGCCGAACCGCTTCGACGGAGTTCGGATTTTATTGAGCCGGAAGAGGGAGTACTCCATCCCGCTCCCCCCGGGATAGAAGTCGCAACCGTTCCCACTGTAAGGGATTCCATAGACATTTTCCAGTTTTGCGTAACGCGGGTCAATCCAGCTGTCCACCTGTTCTGCGAACGGTTCCGGGCAGAGGGCACTGCGGAGCACAAACTGCGGGGATTCCATATTTCGCGGAAAATTGGCATACCGGTGAAATGTCTCATTCGCGAACCATTTCCTGATGCCGGGATAGTTGTACGGCACCCAGTAATCGTCGAAATCCGCCGCATACTGCGTCGCGGCGAGTCCAAGTGTCTTCATCGCGTTGCCGCAGCTGAGCCCCCGCGCCTTCGACCGCGCCCGCTCCAGGGCGGGAAGCAGAATCGATGCGAGAATTGCAATGATTGCAATTACAATAAGTAATTCAATCAATGTAAATTTTTTCTCCGTTGGACCGCCGTGTTCAGGAATCTTGTCTCGCCGTCTCATAGATACCCTCCATCCTTGATCTCTTGTTCCACAATGGGGATTCCGATTCTGGTTTGCTCCTGAGGGATTCCGTTACATTCCAGAGCCAGGAGGCGGCAGATTTCGTCCGCCATTTTCTGAAAAGGGGTACGGAAGATCCAGCCGGAAAACGATTCCGCCAGCTGCCCGTCCTCCTCCACGATGAAGCGCGCCTGCGAGCGGACTTGCGGGGGGAGACGGTGATAGAACGGCAGGAAGACGCTCGTCGGGCAGACTGCGCTGAATATCGCATCAACTCTGCCCGGAGTGCTCATCAGCTTTTCCAGCTTTTCCCAGAGATTGATCATATCGGGGAAAAACAGGCTGGAATCCAGCGCGATTCCAGCTTCCTGATAGGCTTTCTGCAGGCCGATCAGGGGCCGGGACCAGGCGACGGTGTTCAGCAGGTAGGCAACATTTCGCCGCCCTTCCGCAAGAAGTTTTTTACCGATCCGGTATCCGAAGGATTCGTAATCGAAGTACAGATTTCCCTCCTTGCAGTCCGGATCATTTACCAGAACAACGATTCGTTTTCCTCTCTCCCGCAACTGTCGGATTGCCGGGAAGAGCTCCTCCGGCGGAGTGATCCAGAGCAGAATGTCGCAGGGGGTTGCCGCAACCTCATCCGCGGCTTCCTCCGGCTGATGGGTGGGCAGTTGAATGAGGGTGAGCTTGAAATTCCGCCGGGCGATTCCGATTCCAATTCGGCCGAGGAGCTCCAGGTTGTACGGCTCGAAATGAACCATCATGCCGTCTCCTACAATCAGAGCGACATTTTGATATTTCGTCCCCTGCAGACGGTTGATTTTCGCAGGATTGGTAAAGGCGCCGAGACCGGGGCGCCCGATAATATAGCCGTCATCAGTCAGCATCTTCATCGCCTTGCTGACTGTCGGGCGGCTGACTCCGAATTTCCGCGACAGCTCCAGAATGGTCGGCGCCTGTACGGATTTCTCCCCCGCCTGCTCGACAAAGTTGAGCATGTAGCGGCGGATTTTCATGTATTCCGCAACGGGGGACTTCTCTTTTTTCATGCTTGAAAAACGACCTGTTGTTAGCATTTGTTAGCATTACGCTTTAATTATACCACAAAGACAGTGAAATGTCAATCCCGATCTTGCTTTTTTTCGAAAAAAAAGTCATTTTTCAGAAGATTGTGATGACTTTCGCAATCCATGTTCGGAGGGCGTGCGTCACCGTTCTTTCCGCTTGGCGCGCTCCGCGTTCACACAAAAAAAGGCTGCTGCAAAGCCGTGAGGTTTCGCAGCAGCCTTCGGGAGCTTGAACTGTTATTCCAGTTCGACCACTACGCAGAGCAACGCCTTGCTGTAGTTCGCCATCGAACCGGTAAAAGTCCAGTCGAGATTCTTTCCCGGCGCATTGCCGATACCGCAGTCGGCCTTCGCTCCGCCGCGGAACTGATTGAATGCGAATACAGTCTGTTTCTCCCGATAGTTGTGGACCTGCATCGATCCGTATCCATTGGCGGGATCCTGCCGGCGGTCGCCGAAATCAAATACGGCATTGCTGGCCCCTGGAATCGATTTTTCATTGAGCTGACCGTAATTCCCCGGCCAGAACTCGATGTTGCCATCTTCAAACTTCCCGGTCTTGATTCCCGGAACATTGCTGGCGACTTCCAGATTCTTCACGATCGTCTGGAAGACCGCGCCGGAACTGTAGACAGGAACGCCGAGCTTTTTCGCATCGGGCGAGAAGGCGTCCATCGATACGAACACCCACGACTCCTTGCCGTTGTTTCCGGTGAGCTGCAGGTAATAACCGACTTTCCGCACCTTGCCGGAGAGCGTGGCGGAATCGTCGAATTCATAGGTGACATTTTCGCCCTTGACGCCGGAACGCAGATCGCAGCAGTAGAGCGGCTTCATGGCCGCGGCAGCAGGAACATTCGCCTTGACCAGATTCATCACGGCATCCGCACTCATGCGGGGACGCTCCTTGACGAAGACATAGAGCCGGGCTTCCTTGTAGTTCTTGCCGGAGCTGGTGAAGGTCCAGTCGGGATTCCGGCCGGGCGCGTTGCCGATGCCGAGATCGGAATTCTTTCCGGAATCGAACTTGTTGTAGGCAAACACCGTCTGGCGCGCCCGGTAGTTGTGGATCTGCATTGAGCCGTAACCGACTCCCGCATTCGGCTGATCGCCGAAGTCGTAAATATTGTTGTTGGCACCGGGGACCCAGGCCGAATTGTTCGGCCCGTAGTTGCCAGGCCAGAACTCGATGTTGCCTTCGCCGATCACGCCGGTTTTGACTCCAGGAACATTGGAGAGCACCCGCATGTTGCGGACGCGGGTCTGGAATACGGCGTTCGCCGATTTGACCGGGACGCCGATCTTCCTGGCGTCCCCGGTGAAGGGATCCATGGTGACCGCCACATACTGCACTTTGCCGTCGTTGCCGGTAAGCACGGCCAGGTAGGTGATTTCCGTAAGGATGCCCTGGAATTCTTTGCTGTGGTCGGCGATGTAGTTGACTCTGGTACGGTCGCCGAAACCGGAACCGCTCAGCAGATCGTATTCATAGACCAGTTTCGAGGTCCCCTTGAAGTAGGCGATCAGTTCATCGAGCACGACCGGCGGCTCGATGCGGAAAGCGCCGAGCGGCAGCCCCGCCTCATTGGCGAGAGTCGCTTCATCGGTCTGCTCCCACATGTAACGAAGCGACTTCGGAGCCTTCACCTTGTCCGAGCCGACCACGAGACTGGTGCCGCGGATTTCGACGGCTGCCGGGTAGTAGACTCCGTCAATTGCCGCGATTTCGAAGTTGGCGGCAGGCTTGTTGTTTTTCGTAGTCCACTGTTCGACATCGTTGAAGTCGAGAATGAATTTCCCGTTTTCGACGCGGTGGGATTTCAGCGTGGGGGAATCCGCCTTGAGATCGCTTTTCCCGTAGTCGCGCTTGAGTGCGAGCAGGGCAAGCCGCTCGCCGACCGTCTTCTTGTCGCTCGGATGGATGTCCTTGAGGTTGCCGACATCGTTGATCACGGCCATCCCGGCATCCTTTTCGTTGTCGGCGAACTTCTGCTGCGCTTCCCAGATCCGGGGCAGGCGGGTTTTGTCGCCGCCGTAGGTGAAGGGGGCGAGCTGGGCGAAATAGAGCTTGAAGTCCGGGTTGAGGAATACCTTTTTCCAGCCGTTGAGCAGCGCCTGCATCTTCTGCGTGTAGAGTGCTCCGTCACCGAGGTTGGCTTCTCCCTGGTACCAGATGGCGCCGCGCATCGCGTAAGGCACGAAGGGATAGATCATCCGGTTGTAAAGCACGGTCGGCTGCTGATGGTTGGTGTACGCCTTGAGCTCATCCGGATACACCGGCGGCGGCGGCGTCACTTCCCCTCTGGCAAGCGCCTCCCGGCATTTTCCCATCCAGTCGGCGTAGGCTTTCTGCGTCGCCTCGTTCACCTCTTTGTAGGCGGCGGTGCCGGGCAGTTTGGCATTGACGCTCTTGGCGATGCCGGCCAGTTCCGGAACCGAATCGAACCCCTCCGGAGGAGTCCACGGCTCGATCCGGGTGCCGCCCCAGTGGGAGCTGATCAGGCCGATCGGAATGTTGAGTTTCTGGAAGAGCTCGCGACCGAAGAAGAATCCGGCGGCGGAGAACGGCGCGATATTGTCCGGTCGCACCGGCTGCCAGGTGATCTTGAAATCGGTCCGGGGCAGAGTAGACCAGCCATACGGGCGCATCTGGGCAATGCGGATGAGAGGAAAGTTCGACTGCGCCGCAACCTTGTCGCCGTCATAGTGACGGAACCGGGGATTTCCGCCCCAGAGCGGGAGCTCCATATTCGACTGCCCGCTGCAAAGCCAAACTTCGCCCACCAGAACATTGGCGACCGAAAGTTTATTCTCTTTGCCGGAGACCTCGAGCGTGCGGTTCTCGCTGCTCTCCTTCATTGGGGCGAGTTTCACCATCCACTTGCCGTCTTCCCCGGCTTTTGCACTTACGCTCTGCCCGGCAAAACTGACCGTGACCTCCTCGCCGGGAGCGGCTTTCCCCCATACCGGAACCTCCATGCCGCGCTGAAGCACCGCGTTGTCGGTAAAAACCGGCGCAAGTTCCACTTTCGCTTCCGCCGCAAATGCGAGAGCCGCACCTGCGAAAATTGGAAGCAGCCTTTTGAATTCATACATCTGAGCCACCTCACCCCTGGGTTACATGTTTGAGTATCTCCATACGGAAGTATTCGAATCCTTCCTCAGGATCGAATGCTCCGACCACTTCTCCAAATCGGAAAATGACCAGCTTCCCGGCCTTGCTCCCGGCTACCCCCAGGTCAGCGTCACGCGCTTCCCCCGGACCGTTGACTGCACAACCCATCACCGCAATTTTGCGCAGATGGATCGTCGCTCCGCCGGCTTTGATTTCCGTCACCAGCTCCTCCACCTTGTTGGCCAGGCCGATGAGATCGATTTCCGTGCGGCCACAGGTCGGGCAGGAGACGATCTCCGGACTGGCGTCGCGCAGTCCGCACGCCTCCAGAATGCGCCGCCCGGCGATCACCTCATCCTCCGGCGGAGCCGTCAGACTGACCCGCAGGGTATCGCCGATCCCCTCCAGCAGCAGAGCACCGATGCCCACCGCGGATTTGACGATGCCTCGACCGGGCGTACCCGCTTCCGTGACGCCGATGTGCAGCGGGTAATCGGTCCTGGCGGCGAATTTGCGGTAAGCCGCAACCGTCACCGGCACGCTGGAGGATTTCAGCGCCACCTTGATCTCCGTAACGCCGAATTTCTCCAGCAGAGCGCACTCCTTCATTGCGGAGATCACCAGAGCTTCCGCCAGCGCGTCGTCATGAGACAGCCCCCGCTCCATCATGCTGCGGATAACAGCGGGGCGGAGGCTGCCGGTGTTCGCCCCCACACGGATCGGCACTCCGTGGCGAACCGCGGATTCCGCGACCAGCCGGATATGCTCCGGCGAATCAAGATTGCCGGGATTGAGGCGGATCGCCGTGACGTGCCGGTCGATGGCGCGCAGGGCGAGCCGGTAGTCGAAATGGATGTCGGCGATGACCGGAAGAGGACTTTTCTCTGTAAGTTCCGCAAGGGCATCCGCTGCGGCTTCATCGGGCACTGCGACCCGGATGATCTCGCATCCGAGTCGGGCAAGACGGTTGATCTGGTCGAGGGTTGCGGCAACATCGCGGGTGTCGGTGTTGGTCATCGACTGGATTGACACCGGTGCGTCGCCGCCGACTTCGACGGTGCCGATCCGGATTTTACGGCTGATTCGGCGTTGGATTGACATGGGTTTTTTCTCCGGCAGATTCCGTTGCAGTCGGAACGTCATCCCGTTCCGGGAAGATCGAATAGTAAATTCTTTTTCCGTCGAAGAAGGTGACGTAGAGCATCAGGCTGATCAGCAGTGTGACGAAGATGGTGGAGAGCACTTTCACCACTACAACCGGCAACGGTCGCCGGAAGACGATCTCGATCAGGCCGAAGAGGATGTGACCGCCGTCGAGCACCGGCAGCGGAAACAGATTGAAGATCGCCAGCGCAAAGGAGATGACCACGACGAAATAGATGCCGCTGATGAGCGAGGCGCTCCGCACCGAGTTGAAGAGCACCAGCCCCATGCCGAGCGGTCCGGACATATGGCTCGGTTTGAGCGTGCTGGTCTGTTCGGTCAAACCGAGCCGGTTGCCCAGCCGGACCAGAATCCCGCGCAGAGACTTGTAACTCATGTCGATGGTCGAAACGAACTGCTGGATCGGCGTCGGATGGTCCAGCAGGGAGATCGTCACGCCAATGGTGTGTGGCGAGATCAGCCGGGCCGCCAGGGTGACCGTATGCATCTTTTCCTCCCGCTCATAGGTCAGCTGAAACGGGGTTCCCTTGAGCTTGGAAATCGTCTCGCTGAACTCCGCCGGAGATGCGATTTTTCTGCCGTCAACCTCCAGCAGCCGGTCGCCCGGTTTCAATCCGGCGGCGAGAGCGGCGGAGTAGGGCATGACGCCGGCGATGGAAACTCCGCCTTTCGCATCGGCCGGCTGCATATAGATGCCGGTCATATAGCGGCTGAACTCCGGCCCCGGAGAGGGGGTGATCGGTTCCGGGCGGACCGTCACCTCGACCGTCTGATCGCCGCGCCGCAGCGTCATCCGGATCGGATTGTTACCGGCCAAATTGATGCCGAAGAGGAATTCATCGAAGTCGATGATCGGCATGCCGTCAATCGCCACGACATAATCTCCCGCCTTGATGCCCGCCTTTTCCGCCGGGGAGCCTTTTTCCGGTACCAGTTCCAGCGGAATGAGCGGCTGGAAGAAGGGCCAGGCGATTTTTTCGCTGCGCAACCGTCCCGGCGCGTTCGGATTGTCCACCGGTGTGTAGGAGATGGTGATCGGCTTCCCGTCGCGGATTACTTCCAGATCGACCTTGCCGATCGAGAAGAGAATCTTGCTGACGAACTGCGCCCAGGTGGAGAAGAAAGGTTCGCCGTTGATCTTGACGATCTTGTCCTCGGGACGCAGGCCCGCCGCATATTCCGGCCCGGCCGGATCGACCGAAAGCACGGTGATCTCCCGCATCTTCGGACTGTCCTGCGGCATGCCGATCCACCAGACGAAGCAGGCGATCAGCAACCCGGAGAGGATGTTGAACAATGGACCGGCCACCGCGGTGATGATCCGGTCGATCGCTTTTGCGCGCGGCAGTTCGGTGCCGTCGGCCGCTTTGGGGACGGCGTCGGTGGCATCCACCTGCGGCAGCTCCACATAGCCGCCGAAGGGAAGCCAGCCGAGCCGGTATTCGACTCCGTTGATTTTCTTCTTCCAGAAGGGACGGAAGCCGAGCGAAAAGGCATCGATGTGCATCCCCCGCCATTTCGCGGCGAGAAAGTGGCCGAGTTCGTGCGAAAAAATACAGAAGCCGATCGCGATGAAGACAAAAAACAATGCCCCGATCGACAGCAGAATATCCATCAATTGATCCATAAGACTCTTTCCATGATAAGCCGGCGGCGCGCCGCCGGGAATGAACTACGCAAAAAACACCTCGAATTCATATCATAGTTGAAATTTGTCTTTTTTCAAGGGAGTTTGAGGAATATCTGCCGTTATTTACCGGATTTTTTCTCCTCTCCGGGCAGAATACGGTAGATGTCGAGCGTTCCAGTGAATCGGTTTCGGAGGGGCTCCCAGTCGAGCTGTGCCGGATCGTCGCAATGGAGAGCCAATGCCGCCGCCTGCAGAAACATGCCCGGCAAATTCAGACAGGGATTCAGCAGCAGCGTTTCCGGAAACGCTGCGCGGATTCTTCGGATCCCCTGGACGAGTTCGGGCAGGGGCCATCCCCGGAGCACGAGCACCAGATCGTATCCCGCTTTCGGTGTTCCGTCGAGCCGCTGCAGTCGGTAACGGACTGCCGGCATTCCGGCAATCTGCACAACCTCGGATTCCGGTGCGGCGTCCCGCAGAGAAAGCGCGCGTCCCGCACCGTCGGCGTCGACTCCCTGAAGTATGCCCGGGGGCAGAAACGACAGAAGTTCCCGTTCCCTCGTACGGTCATCCAGACGGCGTCGGTAGTCCTCTGTGGCCCGGGGCTGGTTGTTCCAGGCGTACGGATACCCGGCGCTTGCGTCGAGCAGGAACAGTTTTTCCGGAGGCAGCTCTGCGATTTCCCGGTAAAGCTGAAACCACTCCTGCACGTGCCAGCAGCGCGCACCGCAGCACCAGTTCCAGATCAGCAGGGCGGCCAGCGGCAGGGTGAGTACGGGGGCGAGCCAGGGGCGGGGCTGTGGGAAACGTGTTTTCAAGCGGCGGAAGATCGCCTCCGCACCCATTCCGGCGAGAATCGCCGTGGGAACCGTGAGCGGCAGGTAGACCCGGGCTGCTCCGGCATTGGTCGCGAATGCCGAACCGAATACCGCAAGATAGAAGATCAGGAGCGGCCACGCGCGCCGGAAGCGGAACACCACTCCGGCGAGGGCGAGCAGCAGCACCGCCGGACCGTTCAATTGCAGCATCGATTCGGATGCCGCTTCCAGCAACTGCCGCGCTCCTGTGACGGGAATTCCCCAGACTCTCGCCGCCTGCAGCGCCTGATAATTCATGGCATACCAGAGAAAAGCAAGCACCATTCCGGTAATCAACACCTTCCGCAGCGGCAGCCGGAAGAAGGGGAGGGTCCGGCAGAAGAAATATCCGATCAATGTGATGACACCGAGATAGAGAATCGAAGTCGGCAGCGTCAGGATCGATCCGGCGCCGCCGAGGAACACCATCGCATCCGGAAGAAAACGGTGACGTTTCGGCCGGAATTTCCCCGCCAGCAGAAAGCCCGCGGCGAAAAGCATCAGAAAGAAGAGCTGCAGGCTGTAACCGCGGGCCTGCTGGGCATAGAGGAATGCCGGGTGGCAGAGGGCGAAGATCAGTGTCGCAATCCACGCGGTGATTCGACGCCGGCTCCACAGAAAGGCGATCAGCGGCATCAGCAGGAGAGAGCCGATTCCTGCCAGCAGCGCCGGGAGGCGGATCGTCCATGGTGGAGAGAAGAGCGAGGCGCAGAGCTTGACACCCAGTGTGTTCAGCGGATGGTTGTTCGGCAGCGCAAGGTCAGTGAAGATCCGTGAAAGCGGCAGCGGGGCGAAGTTGCACAGCGTCCAGATCTCATCATACTCCAGCCCGGCGTTGAGCAGCGTGAGGCGCGCTGCGATTCCGATCAGCAGAACGCCGAACCACAGCAGCCGGAAAACCTTTCTCTTCGAGGTGTCGGGGGAGGGGGGCATTCCGGATTCTCCTGGTTTGGCTTCATCGCATCGTTTCGGCGAAGCGCCGCGCGGCGGCGTCCGCTTCGCGGATGGTTTCCAGGTCACGTTGTGGTTCCGGCCGGCAGGCGTTCATCGTCGCTTCGATGATCCGCCAGATCCGGGAGAAGGCGATCTCGCCGCGCCGGAACTTCTCCACCGCCACCTCGTTGGCGGCGTTCATCACTGCCGGCAGAGTGCCGCCGCGCCGCATTGCCTCCTCGGCGAAATCCAGGGACGGGAAGCGCTTCCGGTCCGGCAGCTGAAAATCGAAGTGCAAGCCGGCGGAAAAATCCAGTTCCGGCAGTTCGCCCGTCGCGGAACGCTCCGGAAAAGTCAGCGCGTATTGAATGGCGAACCGCATATCCGGCTTCGACATCTGCGCGATGAAACTGCCGTCGCACAGCTCCACCATCGAGTGAATCAGCGACTGCGGGTGGATCACTACCTTCAAACGCTCCGGCGGAATCCGGAAGAGGTGGTGCGCCTCCACCAGCTCCAGCGCCTTGTTCATCAGTGAAGCGGAGTCGATTGTCACCTTCGGCCCCATGTTCCATGTCGGATGCGCAAGAGCGTCTTGAAGCGTGGCGGCGGCGATCCGTTCCGCGCTCCAGTCGCGAAACGGTCCGCCGGAAGCGGTGAGCCAGAGCTGCTTCACCTCCGCGGAATCACGTCCGGCAAGGCACTGGAAAATCGCCGAGTGTTCGCTGTCCACCGGTACGATCGAGCCGCCCGGGGAAGCATCCAGCTCGCGCCGGACCAGTTCGCCCGCCATTACCAGCACCTCCTTGCTGGCGAGCGCAACCTGTTTCCCGGCGCGGAGTGCGGCGATCACCGGTTCCAGTCCGCCGGTTCCGACGATGGCGCATACGACGATATCGGTTTCCGGAGCGGTGACGAGCTTCTGCACCGCCTCGAATCCGGCGCCGCAGGCTTGCCCCGGCGGAAGCTGTTCCTTCAGTTCCTCCAGCCGGGCGGGATCGGTGGTGATCACCGTGCCGGGGTGGAACTCCGCCGCCTGTGCCGCCAGTTCCCGCAGGCTGTTCCGGGCTACCAGCCCGGTTGCGTGAAAGCGTTCCGGATGTGCCCGCAGCACCGCCGCGGTGCTGCGGCCGATCGATCCGGTCGAACCGAGGACGACGACGTTTTTCCGCTTCATTTTGACTCCACCATCAAGGTTACCGGTCCGTCGTTGTGAATTTCGAGCTGCATATATGCCCCGAATCTGCCGGTTGCGACCGGCACTCCCAGTTTCTTCACCTCAGCTATGAATGTCTCATAGAGCGGAATCGCCACCGCCGGTTCCGCCGCGCCGCCGAAAAAGGGGCGACGCCCCTGCGTATAGTCGCCGTAAAGCGTGAACTGCGAAACGATCAGCGCCGCTCCGCCCACTTCCTGCAATGACCGGTTCATCTTACCCGCATCGTCCTCGAAGATCCGCAAATTGGCGCACTTGGCGGCGAGCCAGGCGGCATCCTTCGCCGTGTCGGACGGCGCGACACCGAGCAGGATCACCAGCCCCGGACCGATTTTACCGACCGTTTCCCCGTCGATTGCGACGCTGCCCGCCGTCACCCGCTGCACCAGCGCTCTCATCGGATCAGCCGGGTGAATTCGTTGCGGGTTGCCAGCTCCCGGCGGAAGGAGCCGACCATAGAACTGGTGGTCATCACCGAATGCTGTTTTTCGACGCCGCGCATCTGCATGCAGAGGTGACGCGCCTCCATGACGACGCCGACACCCTCCGCATCGAGAATCTCCATGATCGCTCCGGAGATCTGCCGGGTGAGCCGCTCCTGAATCTGAAGACGGCGTGCGAACATATCCACAATGCGCGCGACTTTGCTGACTCCGAGAATCTTCTTCTTCGGAATGTAACCGACGTGGCATTTGCCGAAAAACGGCAGCATGTGGTGTTCACACATACTGAAAAATTCGATGTCGCGAACGATCACCATGTCGTCCGATTCCGCATCGAACAGCGCGCCGTTGACCACTTCTTCCAGACTCTGCCGGTAACCTCGGGTCAGGAACTGCAAACTTTTTTCCACCCGTTTCGGGGTATCCCGCAGCCCTTCGCGGGCGGGATCTTCTCCGATGGCCAGCAGAATGTTTCTGATCTCTTCCTGCATTCTAAACTCTCTCATCAATCTCTGCTCAGTTGAGCATCACCTGTCCTCCGGTCACCGGAATCGCCTGTCCGGTTTCATAAGGCTGCATCACTGCGTAAAGAATCGCCTTTGCCACATCGGCGGGATAGCAGCCCCGATGCATCGGAATCTGTTTCTCATAGTGGACCTTGACATCCGCCACCGTTTTCGCGCCCGGCACCTTGCCGCTCTGCAGATACTGCACGAAAAGCCCGCGTACCGGATCCGACCACAGCGGACCGTCGAAGAAGTTCCCCGGACAGACGCTGTTGACCTTGATGTGGTCGGCCACCAGCTCGAGTGCGAAACTCTGGGTGAGTCCGATGGTGCCGAACTTGCCGCCGGCGTAGGCGCCGTTCCGGTTGGAGCCGACCAGGCCGCTCTTGGAGTTGACCTGCACGATGTCGGTCCAGCCGGAGCAGGCGGAGTTCTGGAGCGCCATCACCGGAGCCACATGCTTGACGCAGAGAAAGTACCCGGTGTAATTGATGCTGGTGACGAAATCCCAGTCCTTCTTTTCGAAGCTCTTGACCGATCCGGCTTTGAGCACGCCCGCATTGGCGACGAAGAGGTCGATGCCGCCGAACGATTCCACAACCGCCTCCACCATCTTTGCCACCGACTCTTCGTCGGCGATGTTGACGGCGACCGCTCCGGTTCCCCCGGACGCGTGAATGGTCTGAGCCGCCTTTTCCGCTCCGGCGAAATTGAGGTCGGCGATCACGACGGTCGCTCCCGCCGCCGCCAGCTCTTCGGCAATGCCGAAGCCGAAGCCCTGCGCTCCGCCGGTGATGACGGCAACTTTGCCGGTCAATACCGCGTTCGCTCCGCCGGCGACTTTGCGGCGGTAGGACTCCGCTTCCCAGTTTTCAATGAAACCGCGCCGCTCGTCGCTCAGATACGCCGCTCCGCCGAACGCATCGGCGAAGCGCTGTACCCGGCCCGCATCGCGGGCGAGCAGGGCGACGGTATTCGCCCCGGGCGCGTTTTTCCCGGCGCAGAAGACCGCCTTGCCGGGAACCTCCACCACCAGCGGCTTATAGCCGTTCTGTCGCTCAAACGCCTCGATCGCTTCGCGCGTCGGATTGTCGGTCACCAGTGCGAAGGATTTTGCATAGACGATATGGTCCGGAGTCAACGGGCCGCGGGCGGTGCGGAACGGCGGAAGCGATTTGACGGTGACGGGGGGTTCCCCGTCGCCGAGCCAGCCGCGCAACAGCGGTGCAACGGCATTCACCGTTTTGCGGTCGAGTTCGCCGCACTCCAGTTCCGCCGGAATGCCGGCGGCCTGATAGCGTGCCCGCAGTTTTCCCATGATATTTGCATAAACTCTCTCGATTTCATCGGCGGTGTCGGCGCCGACGAAGACGCCGTGGTTCTGCAGAAAGATCACCGATGCCGGGTGGCCGGTCCGTTCCCTGTAGGCGAGGTTCGCCTGATAGACCGCGTTGGCGAGGATGAAGCCGGGATCGGTGGCCGGCAGCCAGAGCGCCTCCGGAAACAGCTCCCGGCAGACCGCTTCCCCGTCGCGGCCGCAGGTGAGTCCATTGACCATCGCCGGATGAAGGTGCACCACGAAGGTGAACGGCATGAGTTCGTGCAGCGGCGCCTCCACCGAGGGACGGCGCCCGGTGGTGCTCACTACAGCGAAATTCAGCAACCGTCCGGCCAGCGCTTCGCGTTCCGCTCCGGAAAGGTTCTCCGGCATCTCGAAACAGCGGCGTACCGCCTCGCGTTCGAGTTTGACGAAATCCTCTTCGGCAACTTTCGCCAGCGCGACACCGCTGGGTTTGACGTAGAGATATTTTTCGTCCTTGCATGAGGTGTTGCCGCCGCCGGCGAGGACGAATTCAGGATTGGAGCCGTACCGGTTGGAGAGTTCACGGATGATGGTCAGGTTTGACATGAGAAAAGATCCTGTCTCTGAATTGGTTGTAAATAAAATCTCCCCGGGCGTGCTCCCGTGTTTCCGTCACGCCCGGAAAGAGACAGCTTGACCGTTTACTTGCGCTTGGCAAGCACGTTCTTTTCGTAGGATTTGACCACGTCGATCCAGGCGGTGCCGACCGGGACGCCGCAGCGGTTGCAGTATTCGTCCCAGATGGCGCCGAAGGGGAGGGTCTTGCACTCTTCGAAGAGGGCAAGACGGCTGGAGAAGTCACCGCGCTTTTCCGCCTCGTCGATCAGGCTCGCCGGTTCAACCAGCGCCATCAGCAGTGCCTTTGACATGTTGCGCGCACCGATGGTCCACGCCATGATCCGGTTGATCGAGGCGTCGAAGTAGTCCAGCCCGATGTGGACTCGCTTGTCGTAGTGGTGGCGGATCACCTCTTCGGCGATGGCCCGCAGCTCCTCGTTCATGATGATCACATGGTCGCTGTCCCACCGGACGCCGCGGCTCACGTGCAGAAGCACCTCGTCCAGGAAGAGCAGACAGCTGGTGAGCTTGTCGGAGATCACTTCGGTCGGGTGGAAATGGCCCGCGTCGAGGCAGAGCAGTTTGTTGTTGCGCAGAGCATACCCCATGTAGAACTCATGCGAACCGATCGTGCAGCTCTCCGCGCCGATGCCGAAGAGTTTGCTCTCGACCGCGTCGCGGTTGCAGCTCTGATCGATCTTGACCGCGAAGATCTCGTCGAGCGAGTCGCGGAGCCGCTCCCGCGGGGCGAGCCGGTCGAAGGGGATGTCCTTGAACCCGTCCGGCACCCAGAAGTTGGTGATGCAGCAGCTGCCGAGTTCACGGCCGAAGGCTTCGGCGATTTTGCGGCAGGCGATGCCGTGGTCGATCCAGAAGCGGCGGACCGCCTTGTCCGGACTGCTCAGCGTGAATCCGCTGGACGCCATCGGGTGCGAGAAGAAGGAGGGATTGAAATCCAGCGCGACTTTGCGGGTCTTCGCCCAGTCGATCCAGCGGGAGAAGTGCTCCGGAGCAATCTGGTCACGGTTGACCTTCTTCCCGTTGGTTTCGGCATAGATGGCGTGAACGTTCAGCCGTTTGCGGCCGGGAACCAGACTGAGCATCTTGTCGATGTCGGCGCGCAGCTCATCGGCGTTGCGGGCGCGGCCGGGATAGTTGCCGGTGACCGCGATTCCGCCGTCAAGTCCGCAGTCGTTTTCGAAACCGGCGACGTCGTCCCCCTGCCAGCAGTGAATGCTCACTGCGATCTCGTCAAGCCGCCGGAACGCCGCCTCGACATCGACGCCGAGATTGCCGTACACCTTTTTTGCCGCATCGAACATGGAAGCCATTTTTTTCTCCTGATTTTATACGTTCAATGTCAAATTGTGCCGTATTTTCGAAATTTTAATATAACACCGCGATTCTATTGTGCAAGCCGCAGAAGCGACAAATACCCGCGAAGGAGTTTCTCCCCGAAAAAGATCCAGACCAGCGCCCCTCCCGCCAGAAACGGGCCGAAAGGAATCGTGAGATGCTTCATCGACCGTTTCCGGGAAAGTGCGAGCGCGATGCCGTAGACTGT
>ENA-UONW01001732-UONW01001732.1-human-gut-metagenome-genome-assembly--contig:-CS52-NODE-1732-length-24448-cov-5.896364_pt1 | contig 24448 bp, 32 predicted proteins | sample MGYA00242463_ERZ724010 | MGnify/ENA metagenome assembly ERZ724010 | reverse complement strand
CACGCAACAATTCTCTCCATTCATTCTTTGTCATAACGCGATGACCGATAACCTTAATCATCACTTCACGCCATAACCCCATTACCCTTAACTCAACCATAATTTCATCAGTTGAAAAAACTTTAGGTTGTGGTGTGTCATTAATTTTCCGGGAGGACATATTTTTTGCCATATTAATCCATTTTTAAAAGTTCAATAAAATTTATACCGAAATATCTCGACTTCTCAGCCCAGATTTTAATTAACAGCTTACCGTCTGTTACCACTATGTTGCTGAATTCAAACCAATTTTCCGAATTATTCGTTAGCGAGAAAGCCGGGGTCGGCAGGGTTTGTTCCACGCCGTTTATCGCGACATGACCGTTCGCACTGGATTCGTCCCGTGACGTGGATGATAAAATTCTAATCCGGTAAGTGCCGTTGGGAACGTTCAGCCCGTACACGGGATAAGTTGTTGAGTTGTACTTCCACGCATATTGGTAACGTTCAAAATACCCGTTATTGTACGGTAAAGTTGTAGCCGCCGACAAATCAGGAGCAAAACCCTGAATAAAACTCTCAAATGGCACTCCGGCAGCCGCTGCTCTCTCATCTCTCGTCATTATGGTGAAATCGTTTCGAAGATTCCCATTTGATGAATATAAGAGGATATTTTTTTCAACACCCGTACCACCATTCACATTTCCCGCGTTAATTATCTTACCTGTGATATTATCAGCTTCATACATACCACCATTCAACAAAGAATCGCGCATCGAGATAAGAACTTCAACGGACCCAACTGGAATAGCGGGTTGAACCCTCATCACCACGGTCGTGAAAATCAGTGGATCAACCACTGATCGTGCTGTTATGGTAACATTACCCTCGGTAATTCCCCGAACCAATCCATTGTTGTCAACATTTGCCACGTTAACATCCGAGGAAATCCATGTGACACCCTTTTGAGTTGTATCACCCGGGTAATATAACACTGATAACTGAGTTTCCTCGCCAAGAACAACGCTCGCTGAACCCACAATTTGTATTCGTGAAAGGGGTTTTAATGACGAGACTCCCATGATGCGAATTTCATCGAGATATTCATTTCTTATAATAGAGGGGGCTCTGAAATCACATTGGAGGTCAACAGTGACAACACGTAAAAAAACAGGAAAAGGTACAAGATCATTTTCAATTGTTATCTCTCTCGATGAAAATTCAACTGTCTGGAATGATTGTGCGAAAGTATCATACGCGCCAAGCATTAACCCGTACAGTACCTCGCTAACAACCAAGGATTCAAAAAAATTTGCGCTTACACAAAGAAAATCATAAGAAAATCTTTTTGAATCAGTAAAGATATTGATATCAATGCCCGGTTGACTGACGGTAGGTTGTGAAACAGGAACTACTCCCGGATATATTTTACCGATAACATTACCCGACCCATTCACCCGTGAAGGCTCCCTGATCACAACACAGGGAGCACCAACCACATTTTTCGGAAATTCAAACGCTGTTCTGATTGAATTTTTATTCAATCCATCTCTTATGAATATTTCTTTCGCTGTTTTAAAGAATTTCCCATCCTGGTCATCATTGCCTTTTGAGAAAAGATAAAGCCACGAATTTTCATCACTGCCCGAATTTTTAAAATCCTCCTTTATCCACTCGAGGAGGCTATCAACAATATTTTTAAGTCGAAAAATTGGTAACAACATAAGCTTATTTCTTTTATAAAAAATTCATTTTCAATATGTTTTATAACTAAATCACAGTATCTAAAGATATAAAAAAGTATACTTATTCGCCAAATTATTTGAGGAATAAGATTGTCGCGATACCCACCCCGAAACCCACAATCACACCCTTCCAAATCCATGCACCCCTCTTTTTATTTGATACCTGCAATTGGTTGATTTCCTTTTGATAAATGGCGTTCATTTTAATCTGTAAATCTAATTTCTCCGAATAACTTACGATTAAATTATTAAAAGATTTAATCATTGTATCTTTTTTCCAGATTAAATCTTTTAATTTCTCAGTATAAATGGAAAGCGAATCGCATTGGGTGAGAAGATACCTCCTCTGTAATAAACGTTGATTTATCAACCGAAGCTGCGGTATAGATATAATGACACAGGTATCATTATTCCAAACTATCTTTGCGGGATAATTCGTTTGACAGAATCCTGATATGTTCATCATCAGAAAGGTGAGTGAGATCAGCAACTTTTTCATAATACTTCTTTTTTTGTGCGTTGATAACTTCTTCGAAACTATGAATAACCGAATCAGTTTCTCTCGTAAGCGAATTAATTCTTTCCGTTAAATGGCGGTTTTCATCCCGAAGAGAATCTCTTTCCCTTTCATACCGCGTTACATCAATAACAGGCCCTAATTCCTCCTTATCAATAAGAATAAAAACAATGGTTAAGGCAAGGGTATATAATATCACGAAAAACAGTGCTCTTTTATCATTCATCACATTTCGAATTGTGCGTTAATATAGCTCAAAGCATCTCTCATAATAGGATTTTCTGAGACCATCGATTTCATTGAATCCTCGTTGAAGGGATTCGGCATTCCTTCCTCCCCGGTTTCTTCCTCGACAATATTATTCATCGTTTCACCCCCATACATTTTCGCTTGTTGTGCCTGTTGATAAACAGAATTTAAAATGGTATCGGTTTCGGGGTCGAAATCTCTTCCCGAGTATTTCTTAAACATATCTTCCATCGATACGGCACCCATCTCGATTTTTTCCTTGTCGAGTTTAACCTGTTTTTCCTCGTCCTCGACCTCCATGCCCGTAAACACAAGTTCAAAATCTTCATTTAATTCCTCGATCAAATAATGATTAAAAACACTTTGCAGGAAAACAAGTATAGGATAAAGACCTTTTTGTTTGCTGTGATCCAATCTTTCTTTTTGACCGTATTGACCTAAAGTATTTGATGAATCCCGGAATTGGAACCCAAGCTCCGAGGGATCTATCCTGTACACTGAGCAGGTAAGAACAATAAGAAATTTAGTCCAATTGTCAAATTCCATTTCACGGTTTGATTGCTGTAAATCAATCCATTCAACATTTAAACCCTGAAAAACAGGTATCTTATGAGAGTTCTGTGTACCTGTCAATAATTGCCGCCAATGTTGTTTAAACTCATTCAATTGAGTTTGATTGGCGGTACTGTCTTTTATGTTCAAAAATCCCTTCGGATTCGAACCATTCTTAAAGAAATTCCCGTTATATTGAACAGAATTCAACACATAGGTTATTATTTCCGACAGGGATTCAAGTTCCGATTTCCCGTAACCGTTATCGTATATATTTGTTGATTGGTTCCTCACACCGTAACCCAGCTCCCACGGGTAATACAAAACATACTCCTTTTTAAATTTATTGTACACAATTTGTTGATCCCACACTTGGCAATATTTAGGGAGGTAACCTCTGTATCGATATTTTTCAAAATCCTGGGAGTATTGCGGATCATCGGCGTCAAGAATCCTAATCATTGAGGCATCAACCGCTTTAAATTTATTTAGTTCAAACCCCCTGGTTCTCACTATCTCAAAGGCAAGTTGGTCTAACGACAATGAATCAAACAAGATTTTTTTAACGAACGTGATAAGAGTATCACCGCCATCCCATTTGCTCACCTCTCCACCCCGTTCAATAAAATTAACTATACGCTCAATTTCTTTCTTATCCTTATCGGATAAATCTTTGCTTTCATCCTTGGAGTTAAACAATGATCTCTTTCGACGAATAGTATAACCTTCTTTTTGTTCATCCGTGGAAAAACGTAAAAACTTCATCACTTGTTCTATCCGTGTTGTGATGATATTTTTAACGCAATAAAGATTTCCCATTCGCTGAAGCAGCTCAAAGGATACTCTCCCGAGATTATCCTTGTATCCTCGGCCTGAATAGGCGACATGGTCTGGCAAATAAAAAATCGATTTCATCTGGTCATCAATACTCCTCGATTTTTCCAGGAACAAATTTGCCGCCATAACATCTTCGAGATTGGATGATTGGAGGGAGGATTGTAATTTTGATTGAAGTATTGAAGGGAATGCCTTGGATAATGCTTGTAACTCATCAAGGGATAACCCCGCCAAATTATTAACGAGGTTATTTTTTTGCCCATCATGGCTCATCGATTTGATACGCTTTCTTCTACTCATATTACAATCCTCCTATATAATTAAGCGGCTACGGTCGTGAAACTTGAAGCATCGGAGATTACTTTTCCTAAATCGGGAAACACAGCCTCGACTGTCCAACTATAATTTGTCGCATTTTTAAGGCCATTCATCGTTAATTCAGGTGCTTCAGCCGGGTCGACATTCGTTTTCGTTGTGTTTTTACCCTCGGTTAACGACAAAATATAATAAGCGATTCCCTCAACTGCGTCCCATGTAAATTTTACAGCGTTAATGGCGACACCCGCTGCATTGTTGGCTGGAGTTTTAAGTGTCACCGTGACACCTTCATGTGAAGCAGCGTTTAAAATAACCTCGCCCTTACTATCATCGCTTCGAACCAATGTTATGGCACCATTTTTCGCCATTTCAATGAATTCATTCTCCGTGTACATAACTCCTGTGTGAATGTTCACACCGGCAGAAATTATATCTTTTGATGTTTCACGTGATTCAGTAACAACAAAATTATTGAGAACCTTGTTTGTATCACTATCAACAAAAGCATCGGTGTAATACGTGTTCACACCCTGACCTTGTAAAAATTTATATACCAACATCTTGTTTAATTTTTGATCTAATTAATTCAGGAGTAAAGATATGTAAATTGACAGAGAATATCAAATATCGCGTGATATTTGATTGTTATTTTAATCGATTTTGTTAAATTTAGCGTTGTACCTATAGCAGGAAGGTATCTCATTTTTGTTTAAAATAGGAGGTTTGACCTCCTATTTTTTATTGATGGAATATATATTTGTACCATCTCGAATAGCGCTTTTCATATATATACCCGGAATTGCAATGTTTAAGAGAATCTAATGCTTTCCAGTTTTGTGGGTAATCATCCTGGCCCAATTTTGCTTCGCGCTCAAAGCTTAATCGTTTATACGCTTTTCCTTCCGTGAAAAGTTTAATAAACCATTCAATAAAATACATCAAATAAAAAGGTATATACAATAACCCCCTCATCTGCCACGAGTGGATCAACTCATGATAAATAAGTCTTTTCACCCGGTGATAGGATTGATTTTCCTCGAAAAATTTTTTATGTTTATTTCTAACAATAAGCACACCAAACAGGTTTATCGCCGCGAACCCCCGGGGTGGGAACCATTTACATGAAACTATTTTCATCGCCTTACACTCATTATGTAATACACCCCTAAAAATAATTTATCTTTTCCCCGTTCATATAGTCGTACACGTCCAGATGCACCCAGGTAACATTTTTCTCCAATCGGATCGGATAAGGTAATAAGTGTTCGTTGTCAGCTATCTTATTCCTGGCTTGCTCTGCGCTCATGCCCTTAGCATCAAAATCAATTCCAGCACCATTACAATGCGCAGAGAGATAAATTTTACCGGCAACTGTTCTGTCTCTGGGAATCTGGCAAATATTACAACGCAGCCCTCGTTGAGAGAAAGAGCCGCCGGAGTCATAATTATTAACATAAACCGGGACTTTAAGAATATCCCGCCGGACAATTAGGAGGGTATGTAATAGCTCCGTGTCTATAAATTGCCAGCTATTATCGCCAAATTTTTTGTGACAATGCGGGCAAACAAGCTCCCGCACGTCAAAGAACTCTTTAAGTTCCTTTATTATTTCACTTCGATTCATTTCCTTTCATATATTTGATAAGTATAACCAACAAAACCAAAGATATGCATCGAATACGAAATTTCATATCCTCGATTCCTGTCGATAAAGATAGGATAAAAGCATATAATTCCAAAATAAAAATAAAAGAGGCCCGAAGACCCCTCGTTGTTAAAATCTATTCCTGATTACTTCTTAACCTTCTCACCTAAAGCCCACAATAGGATGATACACAAAAGAGGCGAGATAAAAAGACTCAGAAAAACCCAGCCAAACACATTTCTATTTCTCTTGGATGCCATGATTCCCACCACGATAGTAAAAATGATCAAACATATAAACACCATATTCCTAATTTTTAACGGTTGATTTTTCTTATTCTCTCACAAATTCAATCCGACAATATAACGGTTCAATATCAGCAAGCGGTGCCACTTCCGGAAGGGTGTCATCATACAATTTGGTTGTTTTTATCACCAGTTTGTTTTCAGTTAATGATATAACCCTGAACGACATTCCCAACAAAATATTGTAATTCCCCGTAACTACGCTCCCTTTAATTTTGTATGCCAAAGGTACCTCTTCAGAGATTTGAAAATAAAGGGATAAAAGAAGAGAACTCTTTGTTTTCGCGTTAAAAGAAAACACGGAATCCCTCATTAAAAGTTTAATGGAATCCCCCTCTTCCAGGACAGAGAATTTATCCCCGTTTTTAGTTTCACCCACGGCTTTCACCGCTCTCCAATTTCCTTTCAAATTTTCTCTCGTGATGTCACAAGAGAAAGAACGAGATTCGGATGTCAAATTACTGAGCACAAGTACACCACCCGCAGAAATTAACACCACCCAAATTAAAATAGGAAGTGTCCACCAAATATTTTTCATAATTCTAATTTATTAAATTCCCCGCGGCCCGGGATGTTTATAATAAAAGAAGCAGCCGCTTGTCTTCTTATATGATAATGTTTCTTGTCAAAACCTTTTAGTTTTTGTTTTATGGAGTTTTTAAAAGCAAATTTCGTTTTCGCTTATATCTTTCCTTCACTCTTATTTTTTCTCGCTCCATAACTCTTATTCACTTTATAACACTTTTCCTTTCTCACGCGCTTCAATTTCATTTTTTATCGTGGCGAGAGCTAATTCAGCATCCTCCCTGTTTTTAAAATAAATCGCCCCGAACATTTTCAGCTTATTACATTTACAGATCACCAATTCAAACGCGGATGAATATGGGTACGGATAGGATACGGTAATGCAATACCCAACATGACCATCATCACTCATACACCAACCCTCATTAAGATAATGAGCAATTGTTGACAGTTTGGCATATATATGAAACAATGAGTATTCTACCTCGTCATTAACAATGTTCACATTTACTGATCGCAGAGATGTATTACGTAATGCTTCATCGTATATGTCCCGATCCATTTCATTTTCCATTTTCATATGTTCACTGATTTGTTTAACATACCATTCAATATCAATACTGTTTTTATTTCAATGATCTGATATATTTAATTTTATCAATACAATCACTGCACGTTACGCACTCAATTGTGCCTTTAAATTCTTCGCCAATTCTCTCTGCCCCGTCAAATTCAATCGTGTAAGTTTTCATCTGATGGAATTATTCAAATTATGTTTGATATACTCTTTATCTTCTTCCCAAAGCGGCAAACCCATTTCGATTGTCTGCAAAACTACTCCCCGCTCTCCGATAAGCTTCACCGCCATTTGTCGGAAATCACCATCATCGTATACCCTCGATTTACCTATAAGAATACTTGCCAATTCACCCTTGTCTATACTTCTTCCCTGGTTCACAACCCTTGCGGGCTCATCGCTTATAATTTTACCTACATATGCTTCTTTGTAATCCTTATCCGTTGTCAGTGTCATAACTTCTTTGTTTTTAGTTAATTAATCTCGTTTGTTTCAATACCTAAAGATATAAAAAGTATACTTATCTGCCAAATTATTTCGGGGAATTTTTGATTAAAAAATCTGAAAATGTGACTTTTCCGTGAAACTACGAGAGGGTTCCCTGATAACCCAGTGAGAACCCATGGGTCCCTTAAAAACTAAAAATTTTTGTGTTTTTACCCCGCTAACTGGGCATTTATCAACAAGTTAGCCATGGACATGGTCCCTGTGGGACCCATCAAAAACACCCAAAAATCGAGAAGGGACCCTTAAAAAGGTAGGGTGTCCAGGTCATTTTTTATCTCGGACCTCAGTTTGAACCCATAGAAATCTTCGACAAGGAGAGGGTGAGACCCACATATGCACCCATACAGTTCAGAGGAGCATGAATGGGTGCAAAGACCTATTACCCTACTATTTTCCAACTCTTTACCGTACTCCTCGACAAAATAAGTCTTCGATGGGACATGTAAATAATAGGTGAAAAGCTTTTTATCCCCTATACTATGCAAATCGCATTTTTTGGAACCCATGGGTTCCACGTGGTCCAGCAAATTTCGTATGATTTCCATGTTATTTTCATTACCCATCTCGCAGACACCCAGGGGTACATCCGTTTTTGCTTTCCTCACCTGTGACACATACACGGTGTGTATCGTTGGTGCATAATAATAGAAGGTCCCTCTTTCCGTTTTGGGTACATTATTTGTTTTAACCTGGTCCTCTTCATAAGATGTTTGTTCCTTGTAATCAGCGAGATAGTCAGCGATCGCGTTCCCTTCTAATAGTTCATCTTCGAGGTTATTTTGGTGACCCTTAACGTGGTGGAACCTCATTGCAACCTTGTTTAGTCTTGTCTTTTCACTGAGAACCCTTTCCCAGAGGTCTCTGTTTTTCACTATTCCCGCTGAACCCACCCATCCCCTTCGAACCCATCCCTGTAACCATTCGTTCATGGCCTTTTGAACATACTGGGAGTCCAGGTAGTAATCCACCTCCATGGGTTCATTATCTAACGCGTTGAGGGACAATAGAAGTGCATGTATTTCCGCCCTACCTGTGAGGGTGTTTTTCAGACCCTTTTTCAACATCTTTTCCCTTCCATCACTATACTTCATATAAACCCCTGCACCACCCAATCTATCACCCTTTATCACCGCGGACCCATCGGTCCATATTTTAATCTTTAGCTTCTGTGACGCCATTCTCTTAACCGTTCCCTTCTCTTATCTAACTGCCTGTAATACTCTTCCTTAAATTCTTTATAGGTTATCATTTCCGAGGTCTTCATAACCTTCCATGTCCTTTTATCCCCCGGTACCTTTTCAAACACCTGTGACCTGATGATGACCGAGTACATCCACGTGGATAGGGTCTTTCCGGTTTCTCGTTTGTAATAATCCTTAAACTTAACCAGGTTTACGTAGGGGGGTGTATTGCTTAGACGGATGAATTCCCGTATCAACACCACTATTTTTCCCAGGTTCTTCTTTCTTTGTTCCTCTCTTCGCGGGGAGAGGGTGTAATCCTTCCAATATCGTTTATTACCAACTCTTTTCTTCTCTTTTTTATCTCCGTGTCTCCATCGTGACCACCATTTTTTTAGCAGTGTTTTCATTCTTGTTTTCATATTTATTACAACTATGCACTCACTTTACTATAATTTTCACCGGGTTTACCCCCGAGGTATCACTCTTTTGCTATCTCTGGGTTCATGTTTCCTCAGGTCTTCTCCCCTGTATTCTCCTATAAACACAATTCTCTCCCCCTCGTGCTTGGTTCTCAGAGCTTCTTTCGCTTCCTTTATATTTTTGAATTTATGTTTTTGAACGAATATCACCCGGTTGGGTGTTACGTGAAACTTCCATTGTACTTCCATTTTGTCTACACTTTAGGGTTCTCTTATAATTTTTACCTTTCTATTTAATATATCCACGTCAATCCTTAATTTGGAGGTCACTCTGTCACCGAACTGTTCCACCCACCAAACAACATCCCCTCCGCTCAATGTTTCTGACACGAGGTAAAATCCCTTTTCCTTTATTTCTTCCTTTGACATGTCTTTGTGGATTCCCAGGTACGTTTTCTCAATCAACTCCTGCTCCAGTTCATGGAACAAGAATCGTTGAGCTTCGTCGAAGGATTTATATATTCCTTCTTTGTATTCATCAATTATCTCTTTTACCATTACTTCAACCCCTTTAACTTTCTACCATGTTCAGTTTCTTGCCACACATCGGGCAAAAGTTAATCGCTATTTCATCATTAAAAGAAGAATCGCAAGAATATGCGTTGTAATCAACATGAAGCGTTCTACCAGTGATTGTTAAATCGCAGGTTTCACCAAAATCTATCGGTTTAACGCTTTCTTTATATCCATATTTTAAATATCCTTTTCTTGAACGACCTAAGCATCCCCATTCTTTTACGGTTTCACCTTGGCAGAATTTACAACCTTTTACTAATTTTTCAGGGTGTGCGCCTATCTCCGTGTCCATGACCAGAACCTCGTACTTTTGAGCTTTATAGTTATAAACAACTTCACATGTATTGAAACCCCCGCCATCTTCTCTTTGATCATAAACAGTGTTTACGTGTTGATACATTTTATTGCCTAACATGAAGTTTACCTTACCTGACGTGGTGAAGTGGAATGCTACCGCGTATCTCAATGTTTTCTTTTCATCAACGTTCTTTGTTCTCATAACTGTTTTGTTTTTAGTTAATTAATCTCGTTTGTTTCAATACCTAAAGATATAAAAAGTATACTTATCTGCCAAATTATTTCGGAGAATTTTTGATTAAAAAATCTGAAAATGCGATTTTTCTGAATCTTCTTCTTCGTCACTCTCTTCTTCATCCTCCTCGTCGTCGCGTTCGCTTTCACACTCCCGGACACGGATTCTTCTTAACAGTGCATCCCTCTCGAGTTTTAATTCGACTATCCTGTGGCGTAACTTTAATATCTCCCTATCCTTATCGTCCATTTGTTTCTCTGAATAAAATTACTGTATCAACGGGAACCATCACACCACCCTCTTCTTTGTACCGGTATTCTACCTGGTATTTGCCAGACAGATAATCCTTAATGATTCTTTCCTCCATATCATGACCTTTGAGCGTAAATATACCCAATGTTGCACCAGCCGCGAGCAGGAAACCAGCAAAATAACCTATCAAACCTTTTATTCTATAAGAATCATCATTAAGAATGCCAAAAAAAACACCCATTGAAGCGGTGATAAAAGTGACTGAGAGAATCAAAAAAAATGTATCATCCATAACATTTAAAATTAATTTTAGTACTCTTAAATCTGTTATATATAGTTTTTACGACAAAATTTCTCCTTTATCAATACATTTCGTCACAATAATTCATTTAACGCGCTTTAAAACTATATATAACAATTCTACTTCGATAGTTTATAATAATCAACTAACAATTGATAATTATTTTCGTAAAAACGTGACGCGTCCTCCCGTGAATGAAAAGCGATATACGAGTACAACTCCGTGTATGTTTCAATTTGAATGACGGAACCTCTACGTACAATCACGTATTTGGTTATTGATTTATCATTCCACTCATCCTGGGTTATCTCTCCCCCATAATAAGGCATGAGCTGGGAAATTTTCGCCATCGCAAGCGCCTGTTCGGCTGTTGCGTAATCAATAAATTTATTCCGACACCCTGCCTCGCAAATATCAACACCACTAATTTCTTTGATATCCTCGATTGTGTTAACAATAGGTATAAGCACAATTTTTGCTGGTGTACTTACACTCTCATCAATCCTATAGCCAGCTGGCACGACGATATTGATTTTCTTAATTTGATCGTTTTTCATATTTTAATTGTTTTAATTTTTCCAGAATTCAGTGTTCAGCATAAATGATCTCTTGTGGTATATACCTCGCTCCCTTAAATCTTGCGCGAACTGGAAAAAGCTGTTTACGTCCGAAAATTCAAAAAGGATTTGTATCGCCTTCACTCCCCTCACGAGGGGTTTGCCATTAATACTATCAAGTGTTACAATTTTTTCACCTTTATGACAGACAACCAGATTTTTATACTGGCATGTAAGTAATATATTTATGGCGAGAATCTCCTCTCTTGTAAAAAAATTCGTGTAAATCATAATTATTAATTCCTTAAAACTTCCTTGTACGCTGATCGTAAACTTTTACCCTCTTTACATAACTCAATTATCCTTTTAATTTTGGGATTGCCCGTTCGAGCCCACCACCATAATCGGACCAATAAGATGAACGAATAATACTCGACCTCCGCTGAAATCATATCAGTCAGGAATAAATCATCTTCCTCGGTTATGCAATATTTTTCATAACGGTTCATCCCATTCTATTTTTACAGTACACATATAAGAGCCCGGGAGACGACACTCTACCGCGTCTTTCTCGGATGAATGAACAATGGCGCTATTTGTGTATACTTTTTCACCATTATAATACAGGTTTATCCACCCTTCTTTTTTCACGGTAGCCATGAAAAGGTCATTTTCATCCCTTGTATTTTCATGAAATCTACCTTGTAAATTGTATGAAAGAAAATTCTCGTAGACGCCTTCATCTATCAATGCCACTATCGAACATCCATTGCCACTCCTTCTATCAAAACAAATAATTCTCGCCGGTTTACCATCTCTCGTGCATACAGGATGCCCGGCTTTAGCTAATTCAATATCAAATGGTTTCATGATCCTTTTTCTACTTTTACAATACTATCAATTTCAATAGATGAATATGGATTCATCCCGTGTGGACATACACATGCTCGAATAACAATGTTACCAAACACGTCTGGTTCATCCTTGTAATCGTCAGTCATTATACATACCACGGTGCCTGTTTCACCACCATCCATCGTTACCTTATCGCCGAGGTTCAAGTCTTCTAATCTGTACATGATTCTTCTAATGTTGATAATGGTTTGTTAAAATACTTCAATACAACAGCATTATAATTGGTGATAGCTTCTGACATATACCTGAAATTTTTTTCTATCTCTTTTTTCCGTAATCGTTCCTGTTCTTTTTGTGCTTGTTCAAAATTTAGAAAAAAGTATTACCATTACATTCAAACGTCTCATCATTTGGAGATATAGAAATAAAACTATAATCATTGATAGATAATTCTACGTTTTCACCACGTTGCTTAATTGATCTAATCTTGACGGGCTTTATCTTTTCATCATAAGCAATATACACATTACTTGATATGCTTAAATCTTTAACTTTCATACTTAATTCTCCTTTTCTAAATAAAAACTATTTCCACACTCTTCGTCAGTGCATTCAAGGTACACGGATTCACCGTTATCAAATCTCTCTTTTTCTTCATCCGATACCATCTTGTAGCTCCCACACCAAGGGCAGTTACAATACCAACCGTTATCATACCATACTGTTGATGCTGTTAAACTCATGATTTACTGTGTATTCTTTCGTGTTCTATTTATTTAAAATATTCTATTATTTCTTCTTTTGTTGCTCTACGCATAAGCGAGTGATCAGCGGTTCCCTGTTTAATATATACAAGTGACCCTTTTGGATAATAAATTCCGGCTCTTATCACATGGAATGATTCGTTATAAACAAAATACTGTTTTTCATCGGTATCATCTCTCATGCCAGCCAAGGCGAGGAATAAGTTTTCGTTTTCTCCACAATCATAAGCACCATACTTGTTTAATTCGGGTGATGGTATAGCAAAACCACAGCTCACGGTTGTTAAACAAGGGGAATCAAAAATATCCAGCAGTACCGTGTACCCCAGCTCTCTTAGCTTACTACGAAGTTCCGTGTTATTTTTTCTTATAAAACAAGGTGTTGTAAAATTTATAACTGGTTTTTTCTCTTGTATTGTCTTTAAAATCTCTAACGCTTTAAATAATCCCTCCTCCATGGCTTCCTCGTATGTCTTTTTTCCGGCATAACTTTCTGTTATTTGATTGTATTCTTTTAACCTGCCATTAGCGGATGAATCGTATAATTGCCACCACCAGTCCAAATCATCGACTCCTATCATCACGTGAAGATGGTGTTTTTCTCTAAGCCATTTCTGTAATGATGATTGTAACGGTGCCGCGTATTTCATATCTCCGAGAACATTATTATTGACTGCCCTGTGGCAGTGAAATAGTGTCCGGCTATTCTCCATGTAATAATAATCACAGTCCCACAAATAATTCATTTTTTTAGCAAGTATTGCAGTTTCTTTATCTATTAGTCTTTCCATACTTATATTTCCTGTTTAAGTTTCTTCATTATCCATTCCCCGAAGTCATCTTGTATCTTGGCTGCTTCTTCGCTTGGGAGGTTTAAAGCCCCGAACATGAAGTTTTTATAAATCTTCTATTTTAGGTTGTTCGGCTTCAAGTATTGACCTCATATCAATCTCTCCGTATCCCCTGGAACGACCGGAGAGGTCTACTCGATCAATATCCGCGGAATATGAACATTCCATTCTTTGCTTCTCACAAATCTTGTTGGTAAAGTTTTGAAGGGCTCGCTCGAAAGCTTTATCGAGCAGGGATTGAATTTGTTTATTACACCTCACTATTTCAGCATAGGTGTTGTATTTAGTTACCAATACCAACCCAATGTCTCCTATCGCTTTTTCAATTTCATTGTAATTGGGATCGAACTTTTCTAAAAATTCTTGTTGTGTCATATCTCATTGATTTATCTTAAACAAATAGACAGTGATATAATCTACCACGCTCGGTTTGAGCTTCTCGTTGAATCCCCCTGCTAAAATCGGAAAGTAAGAGGAACGACCATCGTATATTCTTTTAAATTTCAGTTAATAATTCATTCATCATGCTTCATTTAAGGTCTGCTCCCAACTTTCTCTACATGCTGCATCCCTGTTGTATTTCATGTTTTCATATTCGGGACATTCCCTGGCCGCCACATTTGTAACATCCACGTACAAACACCCGTCTTCCTCAACTTCCACGATAAACCAACCATCATTATACATCACATGACCATCTTCGTAGATGGTTTGAATCAAAGTACGACCATCCTTCATGATAGAGGAGGCTAAATCATATGGGTTCGTGATTGTACCCTGTTCGCATTGTTGAATACGGGCCATCGCTTTTAAACAAACTTCAGCAAGTGACTTTCGTGATTTAATATTATCCACGAATCGATGTGTTGCTACCGGCTTGCTAAAATCCATGTTTTTGTAATATCTTGCCCCTTCCATAACTTCTTTGTTTTTAATTAATTAATCTCGTTTGTTTCAATACCTAAAGATATAAAAAGTATACTTATCTGCCAAATTATTTCGGAGAATTTTTGATTAAAAAATCTGAAAAATAAAAGAGGGTTATATTTCTATAACCCTCCCAACTAAAAACATGCTTATTATGGAACAAAACAATTATAAAAGTTTCTTCAATTCAACGATACCATCCCAAATTTAATAAGTAGCTCATACGCCTCGGGAAATTCCTCCTTTATTTGTTCATACGTCGATAATTTAATTAACATGCCTTTAAATTCATTGTAAAATCCACATCTTCTTCTTTTTAGAACCCACAAATCATCCATAATACTATTGAATACATCGGATTCAGCGTTGGGTAATTTGATGCAGTTACCTTTAACCGGAATATTTGTCCAACAGTTGTAAGCTTCATATAATTGACAACCATCCGTGTTGGTGTTGTAACGAATCATTACATTGTTATATTTAAAATAATCGGGGCATTCAGCATAAGCGGCTCTTACAATATCAGGTAGATTTAATAAAAGATAACGCTCCAGAAACTTATATACCTGAAGTCTTTTCGCCATTATATCGCTGGAAAATTTCTGTGAAGATAATATATTCGCGATTTTTGACGCTGTCTCATAATTAATTCTTTCAGAAGTCATACTTTCTCATTTATGTTTACAACATAAAGATATACATTTTATATCAAATAAACAAGCAAAAACATTATATTTTTAACTCACAAGCACCACCGGCACACCCTTGCGCGGCGAGGGTATCAACATCAACACAATGATCCTCCCACTTAACGCAATCATTCCAGTCAATTGATTTAATATTTTTGAGATTTTGCCATTTATGGTATAAATGCACATGTTTCACACAATTTTCCGTTAATTTTAAATCACCTTCAAGGTATTTTATCGCAAAATCACGAAAACGCCGAACCCAGTCATTTCTTTTATCATTCTTTTCACGTAAAAACGAATGAATAGCATTAACATCGGACACCTTAACACCCCTAATATCAACAAGAAATGTACCCTCGGTCATATGGGTAACAATAAATTCTCCAACATCCTCGGGTGAAAATTTTAATACCTTGCTATTCCTTCCCATCGCAGCATCACACGCAACCCATAAATCGCCATCAAACGCCTCCAATCCATCAATGATTAGGCCCCCCGCCAAAATTGCCCCTGCCCCGTACTTATCCGCTAATTCTTTTTCATCCAAAACTGAAGTATAGGGGGCTTGGGGGTACAATAAATCACCCCCTTCAGGTAAAAATGATATTCCCGAAAACACCCCCCGGTTCTCCCATACAAATTTTCTCACATCATCCCATTCGTCCTTACCCACAACACAGGTGTTTGAAACATTCATCCTTACCTTTTTCAACTCAGGATGAGTGATATAAAAATCATGATCCAAATTTGTTCCCGCTTCAATCCAATTTTCTTTTGTTAGCTTAACAAGTTTAAGAAATTCAATCGCGGATAAATCCTCTTTCACCAACACATTTTCATTCAATTCAACCGGAAATGAGACAACACTCGTATTTTCCTGATCATACGCAGCGCGCTCAACAGCATTAGGATTATACATTGAAAAAACCTGGAGTGCTTGCTCAGTGTTCGCTGCCTGTATGTTCCTTATCATTCGACGGAAATGAAACGGTGAAATCCCTGATGATGTACAATTCAACATTTGAGATGAATTACCCGAAGGTTTTATAACAGTACACCGAGCTGCAAAGTTAATACCAATCAAACGGGAAACTTCCTTGTTAATTTGCCTAACCCTCTCTGCACCCTCTCTCTGTAGCTCAGGGTCGAATAAAAGCTGGGGGTTTTCACACATACCCGTTATTCCAACCCCGATTAATGAATCTCTCTCCGCTATAAACTTTGACGCGGGAGATAATATATCGCTGAAATTTGTCCATGACGCTTGGATTGTTCCCAGAATAGCTGCTGCTTCACACGCTTCAAGAAACTCTTGCCGGGTTTTAACCATGGCACCATTTATCTCAGTGAGATTGCAGAAAAAGAAACCATATCGTTTTTCACCATTTATCTCACACTGAGGATAGCCCGCAACCTCGCAGTTATGAACAAAAACACCCTCACTGTTCCCATAATCGGCATCACCTTTTGTTATAATTGCGAAGTTATGCTCCGGGCAATCCATCTCGACATCATACACCTCCTCGATAATACCTTCATCAACGACAGAAACAACATATACCGATTCGGCAAGATAATCTAACGAAGGTTCTTCTTTAGAAGTGTATGTGGGGGTGACCGGGTCTCTATACTCTAACTCGCCAAGCACATATTTCACATACAAAGACCACGAACCGCTAAATCTATTTTTTGAAAACCCTGACGGGAAACGGTCGTCGATACTTTGACAATTCTTCCTTGTCAGATTCTTTCCTTGTCTGAGTACCTCTCTACCTATTTCGATAAGATCTTCCCCCGAAAGACCTGAATATCGGCCATTATTTTCAAGAAAACTTACCACCTTGGCCGCTTCAATTACCCTATTTTTATCCGCTTTATGGATAGGACTGTTTTCACCTATTCTTTCAGCGCCCGTTTTACGTAGATGGTCCCCCAACGGTAATAACTGTAAATTAGAAATAAAATCACCTACCGAGTTATCAATATGATCAATTTCTTGCCCCTCTGGTTTCTCACCATTATAAAATTCCCAGATCATTCTGTATTGACGGGCGTATCCATTAGTAAAACTATTGATCGTTCTGTATTTTCTTTTCTTTGAAGAAAAGAACTTGGATAATACCACGCCTTCACTTTCACCCGCTGCCACGTAATTTCCGTTAACTGTTTGTAGTGGGTGATCAGGTGTACAGTTGATAACTGAACCGTTTGATAGCACGACTTTCACCACCTTCTTTTCACCTGTGCAAAATGCTCTCCCGTATTCTATGCAAACCTTACCCCTTTTATTCTTGTAATAAATAGGGGTCTTCTCACCTGCTTCAGCGAGTTCTTTTATGGTAACACCATTTCTACCATCGGCCACGGCAACAATCGTATCACCTGTAAAACAACACGGATTGTATACAATATCTTCGTGAGGAATGAATATCGTGGCGGGTTCACCAAATTCCTCAATATATTTGAATAAACGATTATAAACAGCTTCAGGTGTTGAGGGAAGAATAGCTGCTGAATTATTCGCCCTGCTTAATTCGGGCATCTCAACCCACCACTCACCTGTTTTACAACTGATCATATCCTGATCATCAGCGTCAAATTGACAAAGAAGCGCTGCGCGACGCACACCCCCTGATATAACCGCGTCAGCGATAATACATGCCAAACGATGTAATTCAAACGATGTTAATTTTCTTCCGCTCCATCTTTGTAAAAGTTTATCCATCTTCTCCAAACATTTCCGTAACGGTTCAGGCCCTGGCGCGCGAAAACCCCCGGTTATAAATGAACCCTTTTTTCGAATAGATGAAAAATCAAAACGAACAGGCGCCTCATGATAATAATAGCTTTTAATCAATGCATCAACTGCAAGTGACCACCCCTCAACACTATCATCAATGTTGATTAACCTACTCTTCTTACTTCTATCAACACCCCAACACTCTGGAAGCTGTTGTATATGACATTTTTGAACGGAATAACCACAACCACAACCACACAGCAAAAGATACATCAACTCCTTGTAAAACTCAACTCGATTGATATAAGAACCGCAACAATTAAACTGGCGGGCTACATGTTTAATCATAGGTTCTCCACCAAATTGAAGAGCACGCTGCGCACCTAACACTCGTTTCTTCTTATACATCGAAGTTGCAAATTCAAAAAGTTCGTTTAACCGAGGTTGATTCAACAACAAGCCTAATTTCTCGCGGTGCATCTCCATAACACGATCAACACTTTCTTCCCAGGTTTCTTTCCTCCCATTAACGGTACGGGCATACTTACTGATGAAGACATAATCACCAATTTCCTTTCGCTTACAAACTTTTTCCATAACACTTTAATAATGAAAATTTTTAAAATAATTTATATCGTCCCGAGAAATAATCAACGCAATCGGAATATTTGATGACTGCAGTGTAAGAGGTACACAAGGTGCATTCCAAACCCGGTGCCATTTTTTCTCGTTAACTAATTCATCCACTAAAGCATTAAAGATACGATTTTCAACCATAATCAATAAAGGTTTAGGCCTCCTTTCTTTATCATTTTTACAAGCCAATTTTTCATATAACATATGGTTTGTAATTTGCTCGTCCGTGGGGAGATGGTCCTTGGCATTTTTCAATTTATTCGCGCATATAAGACTCCGATTGCTCCCACTCTGTGATTCAATATAATATTTCTGTATTCGCGTTTTCATAACATCTTTCTTTATACGGTATAAAAATTAATTCATCTTTCGCTCTTGTTACCGCGACAAATTGTAAACACCTCTCTGCCTCGAGCTGCGCGTCCGTTGTCGCGTATTTACTTGGGAGTAATTCATTGAAACCCAATATAAAAACCCTCTTTGCTTCCAACCCCTTGCTCTTATGGATAGTCGATAATGTAACACACTCTTCTTTCCCTTCGGTGAAAATATCTTCAAGCATCAACAATGCCATTCTTATCGATCCATAGTGCGATATCAATATCTTACAAATTGCAATTCTTTCAAAAAGAAAAATATATGATTCATTACTCTTATAATTATTTATCCCCTTCTTTTTCAGCTCGTTTTGTTTCTCTTCAAGCATATCTACCCACCTAACACCCGATTCAGCTCGTAATAATAATGCCCATAAACTTTCCCTGTAATCTTCTCCCAATATCGTTGACCTTACACCTAATTGTGAAAAGTAAATGAACACTTCAACAAGCGGCAAATTATTTCGACACAAAACGTAATCACCGGGCATAACTTCCGAAAGTTTTCCTTCTCGTACAACTCCCTCCCGAGCATCATCCAAACACTCTATATTCTCCGAATATTTTTGAGCAACCTTCACAATATTTTTCGCACACCTATAAGTCAACTTCATAGGTAATACCGCGGTGTTGGGTCGATCACGTAATAATTTAAACGAATCCGTGGAGCTACCCATGAAAAAATAGATGCACTGCGAAAAATCTCCCGCTGTAACCAACCTCCCCGTGGGCTTTAGCATTCTTAAAACCAGTTCTCTCTGCAATGGATTTAAATCCTGCGCCTCGTCTAAAAAAATAACATCGTACTTGGGAAATAAATCCGCGGATATGTGTTTATACGTTAAATAAAGTTGGTCAGTAAAATCAATATCCAATTTATCGCCGTCGTTACACATTTCTTCCTCAACTTTATATATAAACAATTTTATATCTTCGTAATAATGATCATCAAAATCAACGTCCCATCTTAAACAAACACTTTCCACCTCCTCCCGATTGTTGATATCAACAAGGTTCATACGAATCAACGAATACAACTTTGAGATATTAAATATTCGTTGATTAATTCCTTTTGTGTCGGTATTCCATGAAGGAACAAGATATTTTTTACATATTACGTAATCTCTCCATCGTGAAAGTCTGAATCGTGCACGCATATACTTCAATAATATGGAGTAAGCTTTACTGTGAAGGGTTTTAACTTCTGCTCGCCCCAATATCTTTCTTTCTAATTCCTCGACAATACTCTTATTGAACGCTAAAAACAAAACCTTTTTATTAAAAGGTGTTCTCTCAAGTAATTTTAATAACATAAATGTCTTTCCCGCACCCGCGGTTGCGTTTATAAATATATTTCTGTTCGAATGTAAATATTCATCCAAAATCGCTTTTTTGTACTTGTCTAATTCCATAACCGCTAATTATTTTTGTTTAAATCTCTTCAAAAGTGACACAACCTCACTCATGCCTTTATTCACACCATCGACAACTTTTCTTTTCGCATCAATAACTCGCATCATATCTATATCAATTGAATGCGGGCAAATTGCGTAAGTAACATTAATCGCTTTCTTTTGCCCTAAACGTTCGAGACGAGAGTTCGCTTGGTCTAAATCAACTGATTTAATAGGAAGTTCGATATAAAGTATGTTTGAACAACATTCCTGTAACCCATCAGTCCCCACGCCAATCGATTCAATATTTGCAAATATAATACGTTTATCAATACTATCCCTGAATGATTCCACGATGGCCTGTTTTTTCTTCGACGACAACCCTCCCTGTATCAAAAATGAAGGGAATAATCCATGTAATTTTTTTAACGGGTCTCGTCGATGACCAAATACTAATAATTTTTCATCTTCATTTGACTCGAGCCATTCACTTATTATTTTAATTAAATGTTTCATTTTACCCTCAATAGATAGTTTTCTCAAAACATTCAATCTCACCAAACCCTTCGCCAATTCAGCCCTTCGAGCTTGTTCTATATCAATATTTTCCAAATATTCAATAAGATTACTCTCCGCCAACTTATATTCCTTTTTATTCGAAAGCTCAACATCAATTTCTGTTTCAATCAATGCGGGTAATTCCTTCAAAACATCTCTCTTTTCAACGCGAACATAACAGTAGTGTGTGAGTATTTCATATAACTCATCAATATATCTCGCACCCCTATATTCCCACCTGTTATCTATTTTTTTACCATTACAATACCTGCAAATAAAATCACCCCACCCACTATTTTTTTTATTATCGGGCCAAATATCATTGAACCTATCAATAATCATCAGCGGATTAATTATTTCAGCGGGTCTATTAACAGCAAGTGTACCAGTCAGACCATATGCCCTTAACGCTTTCTTCGCAACATGTCTACAAATCTTGCTTCGAACTGACCCACTATTTTTTAAATAATGAATCTCATCAAAAAAAACCATTGAATAATGAAGTTTTAACCACTCCGGGGATCTGTACACAACTTTTTTACCATCCGCCATTCCCACTAAATCATAATAAATAATATACACGTCCGCGCAATCATCAACTTTATCTTTTGATTCTATCACCTGAATTTTTCTATTAGGAATCCACTTCAACCACTCTTTTGCCCAGTTATATTTTACCGTCGCGGGACATACAATTAAAACAGGGAATGATTCCATCACTTCAGCATGCAATATCGTGACACCTGTTTTCCCGAGCCCACAATCCATACCATTTATCGCCCCGGGGTGATTTAACATGTAATGCAACACTTTAACCTGATAATCACGGGGTTTTCTCAAAAGATTCTTGTGATTTAAAATATTTTGAAGTTCATCAAGAGAAATAATTTCATCTTCTCTTTCCCAAACAAAATTTTTTCTGATATCAATTTTCTGATTCACATAATTTCTCTTACTCAAAAAATCATCAATTCTTCTCTTTTGCGAAAAATAGGTGTAAATGGACATATAAAGTTCTCTTGTCTGCATGTTATACCTACCCCCAAACGATTGAAACCATTTTATATCAGGTGCATGAATGTTACCACCTATATAAATGTAATCATCTTCCCTGTAATAATAATTTATCATTTTAAAAATTCACAAATATCGTCCCACTGTTCAGCTGTTAAAATTTTAACACCCAGTTCTCTCGCCGTGGTAGTCTTCGATGAATTACTACTTAAATCTTTCACTATTAAGAGATCTAATTTTTCTGAAACTCCCGACACAACTTTATGACCCATTTCCTTTATCTTTTCCTCGAACTGTTTATCGCGAAATCCCGAAAAACAAACCCGCTTCGCATCTTCTCTGTTCAGTTGTTTTTCAGCAATATACCAATCAAAAAATTCAAACGGAAACTGCTTGCCCCAAAGCGAAAATTCTCGCATTCCTCTAATAAATGATCTCGCAGTCAATTCACCCACGCCTTTTATTGAAAGCAACACTTCCAACGGAAAGGCGGTTAGTAAAAATGAATTATTTATAAACGCAGGATTCACGGTATTAAAAATTAATTGACACACCTTCTCCCCCAGTTCGCCATGAAAAATATTTAAAGCGGTTAACAAGCGGGCAAGTGGCACTTTTCCTATGCCTGACAACTGTCTTTTAAGAGAATAAAAGGACTCCTTACCGAATCCATCAATCCGCACCCAATCCTCGATATTCAAATCCAATAAGATCGAATGGACGCTCCTGTAGCCTGCGTTATACAGTTTTTGAATAGTGGGTCTTCCCACTTCCTCTATATTCATCGTTTTAAAAAAGAAAAGCATCTCTGACACTATCTTTTGCTCACAATCAGGATATTCACAAACCAAATCAACATAATTTTTATCCCACTTCATCACCTCGCCACAAGACGGACACACAATCATTTCATCCATCATATTTCTGTATTCATTGTCATTGTACTCAACAGTCGATAAATGCTTGGGTATCACTTCCCCACTTCTACATACCTCTATCAACGCACCCTTGCAAATATGATTATCAACAATATATGAAGCGTTATACCCCGAAATATTTGTCACAGTAACACCGGATAATTCGATAGGATTTATCTCAATAACAGGAATTGCACACCCATCTTTACTTATCTGCCATTTAATATCCTTCACACGGACCATTTTTTTCTCATTCCAACTGCTTAGTTTTAACGCAACCGCGTATTTAGGATTACCATTTATATGTCTACCCATTGATCTCCTCACACTTAATTTATTCACTTCAATAACGAGGCCATCTATATTATACTCATCCCCCATTTCAGCGAATAATTCATCAAATGTTATCGCTGACGCGTTTAATATCCCGGACTTTGTTATTTTCACATAACATGTTTGCCCCAAAAGCTGTAATTGTTTTTCCTTATCAAGCTCTTCACCCATTCCGTACCGCACAAAATCAATATCCTCCATCACTCTCTCGTTGAAATTATCGCCGGTAAATTGGCCCGCCACCATATTACGTGCTGTTTTATATTCACCTGACTCAAGATATTTCATAAAGGACGACTTTTTCATAATCGCCTCACCCCAGGAAATCCCGTAAATTTTTTCACCCACGCACATATGACGGAACCTATCAATTGATAGCTGACCCTCTCGACCGTCTCCACGTGTCCATACTTTTTCATCATCCATTGATAAAAGGGATATTCCATCATACTTAGGTGTGATGATAAATTCTTCATCATCACTAAATTCCCTCAACCATGTATTCAATTCATCCAGGCTTTTAACTTTTTCTAAGCTAAACATTGGATAAGGTAACTTTTGTACCCGTGATTTTCCCTTCACACCCTCAATCACCGCGGTATTAACAAGCGGATTGTTTGGGTTCATCTCTCTCAACATGTCCATCTTTAAATCCCATTCACCATCACTCATAATGGGATTACCCTCCCTGTATGCCTTATTCGCTCTTTCTATCTCTTCAGCAAGTTCCTTTTCTTCCATAACCTCTTTGTTTTTAGTTAATTAATCTCGTTTGTTTCAATACCTAAAGATATAAAAAGTATACTTATCTGC
>ENA-UONW01001728-UONW01001728.1-human-gut-metagenome-genome-assembly--contig:-CS52-NODE-1728-length-24511-cov-6.594006_pt1 | contig 24511 bp, 18 predicted proteins | sample MGYA00242463_ERZ724010 | MGnify/ENA metagenome assembly ERZ724010 | reverse complement strand
CAATTTGTTGATTTTTAAGAATTCTTCATAGTGTGAAGATCTGAGGTTCTTTTAGAAGATAATTACTCTGTATTTCGCTAAATAAAGAGAATTTAGTATGTGTAGTATAAACCCGAGTTTGCCAATGTTGGCGATCTGCCACGTCTTTCAATTCAACCTTAAAAATAATAAGTATTTTATATAATAAAAAGATAAAATTCCTAGAAAAAGTCGTTTCCTCAGGGAATCTCAACGCCGCGCTAGCATCTCCTCATGCGCCTTCATGCCGATTAGCGATCCGGACGACATCGGTCTCGGAAAAAGCTTCGCCACGATAGGCGTGAGAAGCTCGGCATAGTCGGACGCACTGATGCCGGTTGCGCCGCTGCCGTTCGTTGAGAGCGACAGGAACTGCTTCGCATCCCCGAGCTTCGCTTCAATCACCTTGCGAAGATCTGCGGACGGACGAATGAAGAAAACCGCATTGTTCGTCCGAAGAACCGGTGCCGACGGCCGCCCCGATTCGGCAGAGAGAACCAGCGCATTGATGACGGTCTGCAGAATATCCTTCGTGCGCATGGCTTCAGCCCAGCGCAGGGGATCCTCGGACCTGCCGCCTTTCGACTTGTATTCGAGCGCAATGAGACCGGAAGAGAGTTCAATCACGGCATCGGGCTGCGCAAAAAGGTCGCCGGAGGAGAAGGTCTCCCGGTCGGATTCGGTAATCAAAAGTTTGCCGCTTCCCTGAGGAAGGAACGGCACCAGGCGAAGCGTCACGTCATCCCAGCGGGAGACGGCTTCCGGATCGAAGAAGACGGCTTCAATGCCGGCGCCGCAGAGATCCGCATGCGCCATGGAAAGGCCGACGCGCCTTTCGAAAGGAAGCGTAAGAAGAAAGTTTGCTCTCCCGAAAGGATCCGGAAGCTTCGGCGTAATCGGGGCGGAAGCAAAGGGTGCCGGCTGTGGAGTTTCGGGCGCGGGCTCCGCTGCCGGAGTCGATGCTGCCGCAGGTTGGGGGAGAGCCTTCTCTTCTTCCTTCACATCTCTTTCGGGAGCCGCAGCCTCAGGAGCGCTCCCGGGCATCATCGGTTCAGCGGCTTCCGTAATGTCCGGGCCCTGGGCGCGAAGGCGCGCGAGCGCAATCGGGGCTTTGAGCGCCCGGCGGTCAAAGCTTTCAAGCGGATCTCCGGTGGAGGAGGAAGGCTCTTGCGAAGGCTGGGTTAAAGCAGAATCTTCCGACGCGTCAATGGCAAGCGGGCTCTTCTTCTTAAAGAGCGACGCAATAAAGAAGATGAGCCCCGTGATCAGAAAGCTCGCAAGCACGAAGGCTGCCGCCGCGAGGATCAGAAGTCCCGCGGGGGTTTGTGCGAAGTCGAGAAGCTCTTGCCAGAGTGCCTGCATGCCTTAATCCTTGTGTTTCCGTCAGGAGCGGTTTGAAGACGGGCGCTTTTTTCGGAAGGGCTTTTCCCCCTGAGGCTTGCCGCGGGAGAGCGTCCGGTCCATGCCTTTGCGGGCAGCGTTCCTGGGCGCATAGCGGGGCGCCTGTTTTTTTCCGGGTTCAGCAAGAAAGGCAAAGACGCAGGGGATTTTCGGCAGCGTGCGTTCCTCTTCCGTTGCCTTATTCCAGTCGGCAACCGTCTTCGTGCGGATGCTTTCGCTCGTCCCCGTGATGTCGAGCGCTACGGTAAGTCGCGTGGTAGGAGCAAGCGTCTCGATGAGGCCGGCGAGAAAGGCCGTGTTCCGGTAGGGCGTTTCGATGCAGAGCTGCGTTTCGCTCGCCCGGCTTGCGGCTTCAGCCGCGAGAATCGCGGCGCGCCGCTCATCCTCATGAATCGGGAGGTACCCGAGGAATCGGAACCGCTGCCCGTCGAGCCCCGAAGCCATGAGGGTGAGAAGAAGCGAGCTCGGGCCCGTGAGCGGCACGACGTGGATCCCGAGTTCGTGTGCGCGCTGAACGATCTGCGCTCCCGGGTCGGCGATGCCCGGGCACCCCGACTCGGAAATAATTCCGGCGCTTCGTCCCTCAACGACGGGAGCCAGCCAGGCGTCGATTTTTCCCGCCTCCGGGTCGTGCCCGATCTCCTCAATCGTGAGGGTCGAAATGGGCTGAGAATGCCCCATGCTCTTCAATGTCCCCCGGGCCGTTCGGGCCGCTTCAACGAGGAAGTAGTCGAGCGCCCGCGCGACCTCGAGCGTACGCTGAGGAATGGTTTCCTCGGGCGCGCTCGTGCTGATCGGACAGGGAATGAGGTAAAGCGTTCCGGACATGAAAAGACGCCTTGGGGAAGAAAGAGAAGAACGGCTTCCAGGGGAATCGTGAGCTGACGGATCAGCCCTCCAGAATCCCGGGGAGCACCTCAATGCCGGCTTCGGCAAGAAGGGTCGTGAGCTTCATGAGCGGAAGCCCGATCAGGGAAGTCGGGTCGTCGGATTCAACAGATGCCATGAGCGCAATGCCGAGCTTTTCAATCTTGGCCGACCCTGCGCAGTCGAAGGGCTTCTCGCGGTCGACATAGGCTTCGATCGTTTCGCGGGAGAGCTTCCGCATGCGGATCGTGGTGAGGCTTTCGAGCTTCTTCGCATTCCCTTCTGCGTCGATCACGCAGAGGGCGGTGGCGAAGACGACGGTATTTCCCTGCATGCGGGAGAGCTGCTCGATCGCTCGTTCGCGGGTATGGGGTTTGCCGAGTTTTTCGCCGAGAAGATTCGCCGTCTGGTCCGACCCGATCACGACGGATCCGGGGTGCTTTTTCCAGATGGCGCGGGCCTTCATTTCGGAGAGGCGAAGCGCGGTTTCGCGGGGCGTTTCTCCGGGAAGAGACGATTCATCAATGTCGGGGCTTTCAGCGAGGTAGGGAAGGTCGAGACGGTCGAGGAGCTCGCGGCGGTAGCGGGAGCTCGAGGCAAGAATGAGCTGTTTGGTCATAGTGGCTCAATTCTAGCGGCGCTCTCATGCGCTTTCGAAGGCGAGTGTCTTTTAATGCGCAGTCTCCTCGTTAAAAATCGCAAATCTGCAGGGTTGAGCAACTCCGGGATCGGTAGACTTCGCGGGGGACCGCGAGCGACCGCTTCAGGATGTGCTCAGTTCCGAGATACCCCCGAAGAGTGTTTGACGTTTGCGGGCAGAGGAAATGACCGCTCGAAGAAGAAACGCTCAGGATAAAAGGCAGAAAGATGACGCAGTACGTTGATATTTTCGAACTTTGCAAAAGAGAAGAAGAGCTTGAGGGCGAAGTTCCTGTGAAGAACCTCCCGCAGCTCTGCACGTTCCTCGCGACCGATCGCGGCGTGATCAAGTTCGCTGCGTCGGGCGAGGGTGAAATCCGCGGACTTCCCGCCGCCACGCTTTCAATGGAAGGCGACGTGGATATGTTCTGCGCGCGCTGCAATAAGCCCGTCACGGTTCACATTGAATCGGAAGCAATCTTCCGGTTTGTGAAGACTGAAGCCGAAGCCAACGCCCTTCCGATCGAAGACGATGAGGAAGGAGAAGACGTCGCGGTCGGCTCGAGGCGCTTCGACCTTGAGGACTGGGTGGAGGAAGAAGCCATTCTTTCTCTCCCGCGCATGGCCGTGCATGAGGACGGCTGCGAAGAGAAGCCCGTATGGGAGGACGAACCTGAAGCGGAGGAAGAGAAGCGCCCGAATCCGTTTGCTGCGCTTGCGGCTTTGAAGAACAAGGGAAATTCTTAAAAGAGAAAGAGCTCTGAGCGAAGAAGCTGTGATGCAGAAGAGCTCTTATTCCCTGGGACTAACGTTTGCCGGCAGTGCGCTTCAAAATCACGCGGCGTGCGTGAAGGATTTGGCGCCGGCACTCCTCGCGCTGAGTACTGCCGTCAAGAGCCTTAATCGCCTGATCAACGGAGACGGCGCCAAAGTCGACCTCACCATCAATGCCTGCACTGGCGGAAGCTTTGGCTTCGAACTGACGCTCGCGCCGGATTTCTTGACTCAGGTTTCGGAATTCTTTTCCGGGGACCGCGCGACGAGCGGCTTCAATGCCAAAACTCTGTTCGACTGCCTCATTGAGATCCTGATTCTCAAGAAATGGCTTCAGGGCCGCAGAGATGCAGAATTCAAAGCTGCACCTGATGCGGCAACAGTATCGGTGACGGTTGAAAATCAAACGCTGGTCATCAACTGGTTCACCTACCTTGGCTTCCAGGATCAGGCGTGCAATGAGTCATGCTCCAGGCTTGCAGAGCCGCTTCATCAGCCTGGGTTCGACAAGCTGACCGTCAGTACGGCAGAGAAGCTTTTTGAGCTCGATGCCTCGGAGGCGGATGGATTCGAAGCCTCAGAAGCTTTGACGGTGCTCACCGAAAACACCATTCCAGCCGTTGTGCAGGTCGAGTCGACCTCCTTCAAGGTGGGGAAGCAATTACGCGTCTTGCTGGGCGAGCGGAATTCCATTGTCGTCACTATTGACGATCCAGACTTCAATGCCAAGATTCATCAGGGGACAGAAAGGTTCGGAAAGGGCGATCTTCTGAAGGTCGATCTGCACTCAAGACAGGTGATGCTCGGCGGTCGCATAACAATTGAGTATGCGATTACCAAAGTGCATGAACACAAGGAAAAGCCGTATCAGGGAAAGCTCTTCTGAACCTGCTCCAGGGACCATCGCCGCCAAGCACGTCAACCGCCTGCGGCGAAGGTTCTCGGTATCCTTCATCATAAAGAGGCAGCTTTCTTCGCACGAGCGAACAGATAGGCAAAGCCGAGCCCGAGAACTGCGAGCGTGCCGGCGAGGAGGCAGATCGTCTGGTAGCTCATTCCCGCCTCTTTGAGCATATTCATCGCCATGGGGCCGGCGAACCCGGCGACCGAAAAGCCCGAGAACATGATCCCGTAGTTGACGGAGTTGTTTTTCGCACCGAACTCCTCTGCGGTAAAGCCCGGATAGATGCCCATGAAGGCCCCGAAGGAGAGGCCGATCGCAAGAATGCCCGCAGAGAAGAGCAGATGGGCGTTCTGGTCTGAGAGCGAGAGCAGAACGGTTGCCAGAATTGTGAGAATGAGCGCGCCCGAGAGCGACGCAAGCCGACCGAATTTGTCGGAGAGCGCGCCGACCAGAAGTCGACCGAATACGTTTGCGAGCGCCAGCATGGAAACCATTGCGGAGGCGGATGCCGCATCGATCCCGGCCACGTCCTTCGCGAGACTCCAGCAGTGCGAGATGATCATCATCCCGGGGATGGCGCCGCAGAGCATGAGCGCCACCATCGGAGGAAAGCGCGTCGATCGAAGCATTCCGCGCCAGTCGCACTCTTCCGCTGCCATCTGTTTGCCGGGTGAGGCAGCAGTGAATTGCTTTGCAAAAGCGTCCGGGCACTTTTGAAGGAGAAGGCCGCCCGCCGCAATCACGACCGTGAAGACGCCTCCCAGCGTGAGGAGTGCGGCTTCAATGCCTTCCGTCTCAATGAGCGCATGCGCGACGGGAGGAAGGATCACGGAGCTGAGCCCATAAACCGCCGTGGCGATGCCGCCTGCCAATCCTCTGTGGTCAGGGAAGAATTTGAGCGTGGTGTTGACGCTCGATCCGTAGACGAATCCAAGACCCAGACCGAATCCCAGCCCGTAGCCGAGGATGAGTTCGAGCGGCGTCGCGGCTCTTGCGGCCAGATAGAAGCCGATTCCCATCACGATGCCGCCCGCGGGAATGATGGCGCGCGGTCCGAAGCGGTCGTTGATCCAGCCGCCCAAGATCATTGGAATGGGGGCAATGCCGTTGGCAAGGCTGAAGGCGGCGGCAAGGCTTCCCGCGGTGACTGCAGTGCCGGTGATGAGGGAGAGGCGCTCGGCGAGCGGAGGCGCAAAGACCGACCAGGCATAGATCGATCCGGCGCAGAGGTTGATGACGCACGCAGCGGCAAGGAGGAGCCAGCGTTTTTTGAGGAGGTTCATATTCTTCTTCCTGCGCGGGGTGTTTCGGGGAAAATCAGGGGAAGCGTTGGATTGAATCCGAGCGTCGGACCGGAAAGCGTGCGTGAGAGTTTCGGTACGCCTCCAGGAATGGCATGCGCGCAGAGGTCATGTCTTTCTACTGCATCTTCTCCTGCAGCAGTTGTTAGGACAATCCCGCCTTTCCCGACAACGATGCCGTTCTGGAGAATGGGTCTCCCGCACGCGAATGAGTGAACGGCTTTTCCCGTCTTCGGGTCGTAGAGCACGATGTCGGCGTCCGCTCCCGGAGAAATGAAGCCTTTGGCGGCGAATCCAAGCGCACGAGCTGGAAGGAGCGCCGTGCGGCGGGCGAATTCAACCGGCGTCAGAATCCCGCGCTCCATCCATGTTTGACCGTAATCGAGAACTGAGGCGCCGTCAGCGGGCAAGTCTTGAGAACTCATGAAATCAATGAGAAAGCTTCCGTCGCTGCGTTTCTTCCCGGCAAGAGCGTGAGGAAGCAGGCTTTCATCCGGTTCCTCAAAGCAGATTTCCGTGATGATTTCCGGATGGGCTTCGAGCAGTGCGGCCGTTCGGCCGGGGTCGTCTGAAAAGTCATCCAGGTGGGTGAGGAGAAACGGGATTCCGTGTGCAAGGCTGACGACTTCCTCGAGTCTTTCGAAGGGCGTGCCGGAGGATTGCGTTTTGCCAGCTTGTACGGAGATCCACGCCCCGAGTTTTTGGGATGCTTCTAAGCACCTTCCGGTTGCTTCGGGCGTCAGAGAAAAGTGAGCGCCAAGGAGCTTGATCCCGAATGCACCTTCTTCGAGCGCGGTTTCCATGAAGGCTTCGATCTCTCCCGCAGTCGGGTTCGGGCCGGAGATGTTTTCTCCGGGGAGCATCGTCTTCAGAATGGCGACGGTGAGGCCGCAGCTCTTCTCTGCTAGGCCCTTAAGCAGACATCCCGTTGAGGAAGCTCCGGCAATCAGCGTGGTCGTGACGCTTTTTACGGCGGCGTGCGGGTCGAATCGTTTCAGGGAAAGCGCAAGGCGAGCATCCACGATGCCGGGCTGAAGGATGAGGCCCTCTCCTTCGAGCGTCTCACGGGCGCTCTCGGCGGGGAGCGTCCGCGCGACCTCTGCAATCAATCCGTCCTCTACGGCAATGTCGCTTTTCCCCAGAAATCCCGAGAGGGGATCCGCGATGACCGCATTGCGGATGAGAAGATCAAACATTGCAGGATTCCTTTAAAAAGAGAACTCGAAAGGGTGCGGCAGCCTGGGAAGCATGCGGCGCACGCATTTCGAGTTCGCTTCTGAAAGCTCGGGGGAAGCTCCGCAAAGACTCAGGAAACGGAGCTTCCCGCTGAAGAGCTGACTTGTGGTGAATGCGGCTTACACGCAGAAGTAGATGCCGATGAGCGTGATGATCATTGCCGGAGCCGTGCGCTTCACGATGTCGATCGGGCTCACGCCGGCAATGCCTGCGACGAGGATGAGGCCGCCCGCAAGGGGTGAGGAGAGGCGGCCGAAGTGACCCGAGAGCATCGCAAGGTATCCGAGGAAGTCGGCAGCAAGACCGAACTTCGCGGCGTGGGGCGTCACGGCTTCATTGAAGGCAAAGGTGGCGGCGTCGCCCGACCCCGTGACAAGACCCATGAGGAAGGGGCCGGCTGCGGCGCCGATCTTCGCAATTTCGCTCGCCTGCGTCATCGTGCCGATCAGAAGGTCGATCACGCCTGCGGCGCGAAGGCCTGCGGCGAAGACGCCGGCGGCGATGATGATGCCGAGGATGTTGGCGTAGCCGCGGCCCATGCCGTCAAAGAAGCGCTTCACGGCTTCGGCCGGATTCGTGCGGGTGACGGCAAGCGCATAGATCGTGCCGATCAGCATGGCGGTGGCGACGGAAAGCTTCATCTGCGGCGCCCAGATGGAGGCGCAGACGAGAATCGCGACCGGAATCATGGGGGCAACGGCATAGACGGGATTCGCCTTGGCAGGGAGCTCGGGGAGCTTCTTCTCCGTTGCCGCAGGAGCTGCGGCATCGACCCGGTGCTTATCGCCGTAATCGCGGTAGACGAAGCAGAGCACCGTCATGACGACGATCACCGAAATGGCGGACGCGAGACTGTAGGTGCTGAATTTCCCGATGAAGCTCATCACGTCGGTATCGGCAAGCTTCGCGATGAAGACGTTGTGAGCGCTTCCCGGATTGAAGACGGCCGGCGTGATGGAGCCCACGATCGCCGCAGCGGCCGTTGCCGGGCTGAAGCCCGAGCGGCGAAGGAGCGGAATCAGGGTCGGTCCCACAGCGGCGCAGCAGCCCGCCGTGGAGGGAATCGCCACCGCCACGATGCCCGTGATGATCATGGAGAGCGGGAGCAGAAGAACGCCCATCTTCTTGAGGGGCTTCGTAAGAAGCGCCACGAGATGAAGGTCGCATCGGGTGATGGAGACGACGGCGGCAAAGCCCATCGCCGAGCAGATCGAAATGATGAGCCCGCCGTTCGTCATCGACTTGTCGAACTGCTTGAAGGCCGCCATGGGATCAAGCGCGATGACGGCCATCAGAAAGCCCGCGGTGAGAAGGACGAGTCTCGTTTCCATGCGCTTCACGAGCGCCCAGATGGCGGCAAACGTGATCGCGACGGCAGCGCAGATTGAGATAGACATTTCCAATGCTCCTCCCGGTATTTAGAAGCGCTTCTGAAGACCAATGTGGCCGGTCCAGCGGTTCACGTCGTTCGCGCTCGAGCCGAAGTGCGAGAAGGTGCGGTCGCTATCGAGCGCGCCCGAACCCGTCGAATAGGAAAGCGCAACGTAGGCCTTGGCCGTCTTCGAGAAGTAGTACTCGAAAGCGCCGTTCACCACCGTGCGTTCGGCCGTGATCTTCTCGTCTTCGGTCTTGTGGCTGCCGTCAAAGTAGATCACGTCGCCGATGAGGCGGATGCTGGCAGTGGGCCAGAACTGCGCGCCGAGGAGGTAGGTGGAGCCGTCAATGCCGTGGCGGGCGGCGGAGCCGTACCAGCGGTCGACGTTCCAGCCGCCCACCATGCGCCAGTCGTCGTGATACTGGTAGGCGGCAAAGAGCTTCATGGAATCGGTGAGCTGATAGGTCGCGCCGAGGGTGTACGCACGGGCGTTTTCGCGGTCGTACTTCTTGCCCTTGTCGGGATCGGTTGCGGACGGATTCTCGTCGTAGCCGAAGCGCTGTTCAGTTGCGCCCGTCACGATCATGAGAGGACCGTTCGTGTAGGAGAGCATCAGGGCAAGCTGGCGGTTGTTCTTTCCCGTTTCGTCCGCTTCCTGACCGGTCGTCGCGAGGGAATACGTGATGCCGCCCTGGAAGCCGGCAGCCTTCGGCGACATCCAGGTGATCGAATTGTTGCCGCGGGCGTCGTTGCCGAACATGCCCGAAATCGAGCAGTCGACGGAATAGGCGGTCTCAAACGGGTCGAGAGAGCCGAGTCCCCAGCCGTAAGGCGCCATCGTTGAACGCACCGTACCCATGCGGCCGAAGCCGAGTTCGCCCCAGGTCTTCGACTTGACGGCAAGAATCGCGCGGCGGTCGAAAAGCATGGCGGAGCCCGTGGGCGCGCCGCCCGAGGTGTTGCTCAACGTACCGTCGTCGCTCCCGAACCCGGTTTCAAGGTACCCGCGCATGGAGAGGTCGTCGGTGAGCGCTTCGTTGATCGTGAGGCCGATTCGCGAAGCGCCGTTTTCCATCTGCAGCTTGGCATTGTCTTCGCTTTCAACCTTCTGGAAGAAGAGCGCGGTTTCAACGCGGCCGTAAAGCTGAACATCGGCAGCCTGAGCAGCGGAAGCCAAGGCTCCGGCAATGGCGAGGAAAAGCGCCGTCCGGGTGATGCGGGTGGTCGAATGCATGAGGATTCTCCTGGTTTTGTGGTGAGTGGTTGAAGGGGTGCGGGGAGGAAGGGTCAGTTCTTCCCGTTGAGTCTTGCGACCATGCGCGTGAACATGCGGTAGCCGTTCAGCATCGCTTCGTCCTGAATGTCGAAGTCGGGACGATGATGTCCGTGGTGGTTTGCGCCGTACATGAAGAAGACGGCTTCGCCGCCGGTTTCCACGACGCGGTTCATGAAGACCGTGCAGTCTTCAGACGCGCTCACGCGGGAGTCGTAGGCGGCGCGAATGCCCGGGATCGACTGCGCAACTTGAAGTGCAGCCGCCTGGAGTTCGGGCGACGGGGGGAGCGTCATGGAGGAGCCGCAGATGGTGACGGAACTCTTGACCTCGCTCGCTTCAGCAACGCCCGCCACGATTTTCTGCACGCGTTCGGTGAGAAAGTCGTTCACGTGGTCCGTGATGCCGCGCGTTTCGATCTGCATGTAGGCATGGGCGGGCGTGACGTTTCTGCCTTCGCCCGCGTGAAGAACGCCGATGCTGATGCGGCTGTCGCCTTCGCTGTGGCGCGGAATGCCGGCAATCATCGTGGCGGCCGAACAGGCGGCAAGGAGCGCGCTTCGTCCCTTTTCGGGGTCCGCTGCGGCATGAGACGGGATGCCTTCAAATTTGATGTCGAGCTTCGTCGTGGCAAGAATGCCGCCCTGAAGGATGAGGATTTCGCCCAGTTTGGCAAAGCCTCCGATGTGCGCGCCGATGAGATAGTCGACGCCTTCCACCGTTCCGCCGGCCGTCATGGCCTGAGCGCCTCTGACGCCCTCTTCGGCGGGCTGGAAGATGAGGCGGATGGTGCCGGAGAGCTCCGCGAGATGGTCCTTCACCCAGCGGGCGACGGAGAGGCCGACGGAGGTATGCGCGTCGTGTCCGCAGGCGTGCATGAGGCCCGGGTTCTGCGATGCAAAGCCTTCCTTCACAGGGATGTGGTCGGGGGAGTTGGTTTCGGCCACGCAGACGCAGTCCATATCGAAGCGAAGCGCAGTGACGGGGCCGGGACGGCCGGTTTCGACCTCGGCAACGACGCCTGTGAATTCGCCGGCCTCTTCGATGAACTTCGCCGGAACGCCGTGTGCGACGGCGCGTTCAATTGCTTTCTTTACCTTTTCCTCGCTTCTGCCGAGCGCATGGAGTGGATCAATGTTGGCGATGCCGGTCTTGATGGGGAAGCCGAGCTTGCGGAGCTCTTCGGCGACGAACCAGGTGGTTTCGAATTCGGTCCAGCCTTCCTCCGGATGCTGGTGAAGCTTTCTGCGCGTTTCAGAGAGACGGCTGAGGACGTCGGAATCAGTTGGGGACATGGGAATGGGTGCCTCTTCAAAAAAGATGCATCCATTTTTTGACGGACAAGGCAGGGCTGCCTACTAGAAAGTTCTCTTTGCTAGCAAAGTTCGGGTTTTGCATTAAGGCCTAATTTATCTTTTGATTTCCAATAAATTTTTATCGATTCTCTGTGGGTTCAAGTCTGATTTGGTCTTCTCAAGCTAGATCGAAAGGCGTACTTTGCTAGCAAAGTATTTTTTCGGAGACCCGCTAAATGTCCGTCAGGCTCCCTTCCTATGCAAGAGTCAAGCTCCTCATCCGTCAAAGAATCAGTTCGGGCATCTGGCGTGCGGGAGAGATGCTGCCGCCGCTCGCTAAGCTCGCAGAACTCACTGAAGTGAGCGTCGGAACGGTAAGGCGCGCAGTGGCGGAGCTCGCCGCCGAAGGCGTGCTTGAAACGCATCAGGGAAAGGGGATCGCCGTTGTGGATTACGGCAAGCGCTACTGGAACCGGTTTCATCGTTTTCAGCGGCGCGACGGGAGCCTCATTCTGGAATATGAGGACCGTCTGGTGCTCTTTGATGTTTCTCCAGCCAGTGACGAGATTGCCCGGCAGCTCCAGCTCATGCCGGGCGACCCGGTCATCCACTGGAGGCGGGAAATGAATTTTGACGGGAGGTGCTCGGGCTTCGACGAGAGCTACCTGCCGCAGAAATTCTTTCCTTCGCTCACGCGCAGGGTTTTGCTCGAACGTCCGAAGAATATGAGCATCTATGCGCTCTACGAAAAGATCGGAGGAATCGTGGTTGCGCATTCAGCGGACTGCATCTGCGCGGAAGCGCTCTCCGACGACGATGCGCGGAGCCTCTGCCTACCGCCCCATACGCCGATGCTCGTGCTCCATCGAACCTCTCGGCTTCCGGACGGACGGATCTGCGAATACCGCATCGAGCGGGCGGACGCGCGGTTCGTGCGCATTGCGATTTGAGTGCTAAGAATGCGATATCTGGAATAAGGCGGAAGTGCACTTTCGCAGTATCTTGGATTTGGATTGAAAATTTCCTTAAAAAGCAATAATGAGATATTTTTCTGATTTTTAAATTGAGCGAGATGCAAAGAGAATTTTCTGCTCTTTTGCACAAATCATCCTTCTCCTAGGCAGATCTCCCTAAGAATTTGGAGCTTCTGAGATGTTTTCACTATTGCCGCCCGGTGCTGATGGGTGCATTATTCACCGCACGAAAACGGAAACGAACAGTCGCTTTCCATAGAACTCATATAGATCAACTTTTTATTTTGGAGATTTCGCAGATGCATTCAGACGCTTTTCAAAGCACGGTTTCCCGCCGGATGCATCTTGTTCTCCATGCTGGTCTCCTGCGCCTTCGACTTAGGGTGGAGGACGGCATCTGAATCGCCTCCGGCCTTGAGCCGGAGAGTCGAGAGCCTTCCTCCCAAACCCCCGCAAAAATGCAGAGGTGCCGGCTCCTCAAAAAAGTCCTGAAGACTTCCGGGAGCTCGAAGAGGCGAAGCGAAGAAAATCGCCCCAATCGCCTGAAGCTCCCGGTAAGCGCGTCATCCTCTGCGGTTTTAAAGAACCTTCATTTCTTTTCGGATGACCATCATGTTTGCTCCCTCCTTCTCTTCTTCCTTCTTCTCCTCCATCTCCCGCCGCGACTTCATTGCCGCCGCTACGCTCGCTGCCGCAGGCATCTCCGCTTCAACGTTCCCCCGCGGCGTCTGGGCAAAGGAACCCGAAAAGAAGTCCGTGACGATTGCCGTGGGCGGCAAGAACCTCTACTACTACCTCCCGATGGCGCTCGCCGACTGGATGGGCTTCTATAAGGAAGAAGGGCTCGACGTGAAGGTGGTCGACTTCCAGGGCGGTTCAAAGTCGCTCCAGGCCGTTGTGGGCGGTTCCGCCGACGTGGTTTCGGGCGCTTTCGAGCACACTCTCATGATGCAGACCAAGCTCCAGCGCATGACGGCCTTCGTGCTTCAGGACCGCGCGCCCCAGTGCGTCTTCGTCATGAACCGCACGACGATGAAGGACGAAAAGGATCCGGCGAAGCTGAAGGGCCGCCGCATCGGCGTCTCGGCTCCGGGTTCGTCCACGCACGTGATTGCGAATTTCGTCATGCAGCACGCGGGCGTGAAGCCCAATGAATTCTCCGTGATCGGCGTGGGAACGGGTGCGGGCGCCATTGCCGCCATGCGTGCGGGTCAGATCGATGCCCTCGTTGGCCTCGACCCCGTCATCACGCAGCTCACCGACGAAAAGGCGATCACGATCGTTACCGATACGCGCCGCGTGGACGAATCGGATGCGCTTTACGGCGGTCCGATGGTGGGCGGGTGCCTTTATGCCCCGGAAGCCTTCGTGAAGGCGAATCCGGAAACGGTCCAGCGCCTGACGAACGCAGTCATCCGCTCGCTCAAGGTGATTGAGAAGGTAACGCCCGAAACGCTCATGAAGTCGGTGCCGCGTCAGGCCTTCATGGGGAATCCCGAGCTCTACGCCCACTGCTTCGTCAACAACCGTCCCTCGATGTCGACCGACGGCCGCTTCCCCGCGGGTTGCGTTGAGGCGGCGGCGAAGGCCCTCTCCTCCGTGACGCCCGCGCTCGCGTCCTTCAAGTTCGACGCGGCCGCCTGCTTCGCCAATCAGTTTGCCGAAGCTTCGCCCATCAACGGCAGGAAGGCGTAAGGGCACCAGCCGAAGGGCCTCCATTCCAATTTTTCCGACTTTTCCAAACCGCATTCCACTCAGGCATCCGTGATGTCCGCATCTACCATTTCGCAATCGGGCGGCATGCCCGCCCTCGAATTCAAGAACGTTTCCTGCCGCTTCCCTGTTCCCGGAGGCATCTACACCGCGACGGAAAACGTCTCCTTCTCCATCGGCGACGGTGAATTCGTGAGCGTCGTGGGGCCGACCGGGTGCGGAAAGTCGACAATCCTCAATGCCGCGGCCGGGCTCTTGAAGCCCGCCGACGGCGAGGTGCTCGTCTACGGAAAGCCGCTCGAGGGGCTCAACCGCCGCGCCGGCTACATGTTTCAGGCCGAGAGCCTCATGCCCTGGGCGACGGCGCTCGAAAACGTCACGATGAGCCTCACCTTCCGGGGCGAGGATCCGAAGCACGCCCGCGAGCTCGGCATGAGCTGGCTCGCCCGCGTGGGGCTCGAAAAGTTCCCCGACCGCTATCCGCACGAACTCTCGGGCGGCATGAGAAAGCGCGTCGCGATGGCGCAGACTCTGATCGCGGATCCGGACATTCTCCTGATGGATGAGTCCTTTTCGGCGCTCGACATTCAGACGCGTCAGCTGATGGAAGACGAGCTTCTCGCCATCTGGCAGGAAAAGAAGAAGGCCGTGCTCTTCATCACGCACGACCTCGATGAAGCGATCGCGATGTCCGACCGCGTGGTGGTCTTTTCCGCCGGTCCCGCGTCGCACCCGATCGGCGACTTCCCGATCACGCTCGAGCGGCCACGGAATGTGGCGGAAATCCGCATGACGCCCGCCTTCAACGAATGCCATGCAGCCATCTGGAATGTGCTTCGCGACGAGGTGCTGAAGTCCTATCAGCAGCATCGTGCGGCGATCTGATTCAAACGATTAAAGAAAAAAAGATTCTCGGGGCAGGCAAAGAAAATGAATCATCACGCGAACGCCTTCAAAATCCGCATCTGGCAGTGGGGACTTCTCGCGGCCATCTTCGTCTTCTGGTGGGCGATGACGAAGCCGGGACTGATCCCGCCCTTCTTCTTCTCAAACGACAGCCAGGCGGCCTTCTTCTTCGGCGAACCGTATGAGATCTTCATGCGGATCAAGGACTGGTTTGTCGGAGGCGAAATCTACCGTCATCTCGCGGTGACGCTCTATGAAACCGTGATGGCCTTTGCGATCGGCACCGTGGCGGGCCTCGCTACCGGCCTCTGGCTTGCGCTCTCGCCCATGGCGGCGGCGGTGGCCGATCCCTTCATCAAGGGCTTGAATTCCATGCCCCGCGTTATTCTCGCGCCGATCTTTGCGGTGTGGTTCGGCCTCGGGCCCGCGTCGAAGATTGCGCTCGGCTTTACTCTGGTTTTCTTCATTGTCTTCTTCAACGTCTACCAGGGCGTTCGCGAGGTGAATCCGACGGTGCTCAATTCCGCAAGAATGCTCGGCGCAAACTCGCAGCAGCTCTTGAAGCACGTCTATCTTCCGTCTGCCATGAGCTGGGTCTTCTCGAGCCTTCACACGTCGGTCGGCATGGCGTTCGTTGCCGCCGTGATCGGCGAATATCTGGGGTCGGCAGAAGGTGTGGGCTACCTGATCCTGCAGGCGGAAACGACCTTCGACATGAATACGGTGATGGCAGGCATTCTGGTGCTGACCGCCTGTGCGCTCGTCCTCGACCGCATCGTCACGGTCTGCGAAAAGCGCCTGATGCGCTGGCAGCCTGAGCTCGGCCGCTGATTGAACGGCTCGCTTCACGGCTTTAAAAACAAGGCTCTGAGCTTCTCCCGGGAGGAGAAGCATTCAGAGCCTTTTTCGTTTTTGTCCTTTCGCGCTTGTCAGAAGACTTTGCCTTACCCGCTCCGAGGACCAATCGCCCGGACCGCATGGCCGCCGCGCGAGCCTCTCCCGTGCGTAGCCTTCACCACATTCGCCGTGGTCTGTGCGGGCTTCTGAGGCAGTGCTTTCTGCGGGGGTTTCTTCGCAGCCTTCGCAGGGAAAGCGCCAGAGGATGCCTTGGAAGAGGACGCATTTCCGTTGGGGCTGCTCTCGCCCGTGCCGCTGCCGTTGCTGCTGCCGCTCCCCTGAGGAGAAAGTCGGGCGAGCGTTTCGTAGACGATCGCAAGGCGCTTTTCCGGATCGTCGCTCGAACTCTTGATTTTGAGCTTCTCGGGTCCCAGCATCTGCGCATCCGTTCTCGACTGCAGGAACTTGATGAGCGCGAGCGGATCGAGATTGGGCTTCTGCGTAAAGATGATGATGATCCCGGCTGCGGCTGCGTCGATTCTGCGGATGCCGATCGCTTCGCAGCGAAGCCTCAGACGATGAATGTCGATCAATCGCCTTGCCGGGTCGGGGAGCTTCCCGTAGCAGTCGACCAGTGCTTCGGTCGATTTCTCGAGCGCGTAGCGGTCCTCGGCAGAGGCAAAGGCCTTGTAGTAGGCGAGGCGCTGCGAAACGTCGGAGACGTATGATGAGGGCAGGAGTGCCGGCGCATGAAGATTGATGTCGGTTGAGAGCGAGAGGGGCCCGTCGACCGACGGGCTTTCGCCGCGCTTCAGGGCTTTGACCGCCTGCATGAGCATGCGGTTGTAGAGGTCGTAGCCCACTTCAGCGATCTCTCCGCTCTGGTGTTCGCCTAAGACTTCGCCTGCGCCTCGGATTTCAAGGTCGTGCATGGCGAGGTAGAAGCCCGAGCCCAGGTCCTCCAGCGCCTGAATGGCGTCAAGGCGCTTCTGCGCATCCTTCGTGAATGCGCCGTCGGGCGGCGTCAGAAGGTAGGCGTACGCCTGATGGTGCGAGCGCCCGACGCGGCCTCTCAATTGATGGAGCTGCGCGAGGCCGAACTTGTCCGCGCGCTCGATGATGATGGTGTTCGCGGAAGGAACGTCAATGCCCGTTTCAATAATGGTGGAGCAGAGAAGCAGGTTGAATCGCTGCTGATAGAACTCGCGCATCACGCGCTCGAGCTCGCGCTCATGCATCTGACCGTGAGCGACCGCAATGCGGGCCTCGGGGACGAGCTTTTCGAGCCTGAGCCGCGCGTTCTCCATGGTTTCGACTTCGTTGTGAAGGAAGTAGACCTGGCCGCCGCGCTTCAATTCGCGCAGGATCGCCTCGCGGATCGTGCCGTCCTGGTCGCTCTGCACGAACGTTTTGACGGAAAGACGCCGCTCCGGAGCGGTCGCAATGACGGAGAAGTCGCGGATCCCTTCGAGGCTCATCGAGAGCGTGCGGGGAATCGGCGTAGCCGTGAGCGTAAGCACGTCGACTTCGGCGCGGATTTTCCGCAGAAGCTCCTTCTGGCGCACGCCGAAGCGGTGCTCCTCGTCAATGATGACGAGTCCGAGATTCTTGAAGTTCACCTTGTCGGAAAGAAGCTTATGCGTGCCGATGACGATATCGACCGTGCCGTCGGCGAGGCCTTCGAGCGCCTTCGTGGTTTCCTTCCCCGTACGGAAGCGAGAGAGTTCGGCAATCGTCACGGGCCATGCGCGGAAGCGGTCGCGGAAGGTGGCGGCATGCTGCTCGGCCAGAAGCGTCGTCGGGCAGAGGACTGCAACCTGGCGGCCCGCCATCGCGGCAATGAATGCGGCGCGAAGCGCGACTTCGGTTTTCCCGAACCCAACGTCGCCGCATACGAGGCGGTCCATGGGCTTGCCGGAGGTCATGTCGCTCACGACCGCTTCAATGGCGCTCGCCTGATCGGGCGTTTCGTCGAAGGCGAAGCCCTCCCGGAAAGCCTGGTAGTCGTTGGGATCAAGCTTGAATTTGAGTCCTTCGCGGGTCTTCCTCAGGGCATAAAGGTTGAGGAGTTCAGCTGCGGTATCGCGCACCTCTTCGGCGGCTTTTCTCTTCGCCTTCTCCCAGTCTCCGCGGCCGAGCTGGTGGAGCGGCGCATGATCCGGGTCCGCACCCGCGTAGCGGGAGATGAGCTGCAGATTCGTGATCGGAACAAAGAGCTTCGCTTCGTTCTTGTATTCGATCTCAAGGAACTCGGCCTCGCCTTCGCCCGTTTCCATGCGCACGAGTCCGCGGTAGCGTCCGATGCCGTGGTCGGCATGCACGACGGCGTCGCCGGGCTTCAGTTCCGCCACGTCGCGCACCATCATTTCGAGCGTCGTCGCGTGCTTCACGCGCCTCAGGCGCTGCCGCCGGGGGCTTGCGGCATAGAGTTCGGTTTCCGTGAGGATGACGAGCTTTTCTTCTTCAAAGACCGCGCCGGAATAGAGCGGCGTCGCGGCGATGTTCACCTTGTCGCCGGCAGCGAGGAAGTCTCGCCACGAATCAACGGGCGAAAATTTGAGGCCCCCCGAGCGGAAGAGCTCCGACATCGTTTCCTCGCGCCCCGGGGAGGACGCTGAAATGAGCGTTCTCCATCCCTTCATGCCGGATTCCTGCGTGCGGTGAAGGAGCTTTTCAACCGGGTTCTGGCTCTTCCTGTCGACTTCAACGCCCGTGAGGAGCTCAAGGTCGGCGGCTGAGTTGCGCTTTTCCACCGTGAAGCGCGCGAATTTGTTGAGGGACTTGAAGAACTCCTCGGGCTTCTGCCAGAGCATCTCAGGCGGGAGGGCCGGTCGGAGGATGTCGGAAAGAAGGACCTTCGCGCGCGACGTCATGTCGCGCCAGAAGGCCTGGAGCGCCTTTTCAGCGTCGCCCACAAGAAAGACGCGGGTCGTGTCCGGGAGGTAGTCGGCGAGGATGGAAGTCGACTCAAAGAAGAGCGGCAGATAGTATTCAATGCCGGGCGAGAGAATGCCTTTTTCAATGTCGGTGTAGACCAGGCTCTTTCTCGGGTCGCTCGCAAACTGCGTGCGCCAGCGCTGGCGGAAGGCAAGTAGCGAATCCGGATCCACCGGGAATTCGTGCCCCGGGAGGAGGCGGATTTCCTTCGTTTCCTCCATCGAGCGCTGGGTTTCAACGTCAAACCACCGGATCGATTCAATTTCATCGTCAAAGAAATCGAGGCGGAAGGGGCGTTCCGACCCCATCGGGAAGACGTCGACGATGCTGCCGCGAACGGCAAATTCGCCGGCGGCAAGAACCTGCTTCACGGAAGCGTAGCCCGCGAGCGCAAGACGCTCCTTAATCGCGCCGATCGAGATCCGTTCGCCCTCATGAAAGAAGAAGGTGCTCGCACCAATGTAGGAGACCGGTGCCATTCGTTGCGACGCGGTGATTGCGGAAGCAAGGAGCACATCCGCGCCTCCCGTAGGAGCCGTGAGGCGGTAGAGCGTTTCAAGGCGTTCGGAAACGAGGTCTTCCTGAGGCGAAAGAACGTCGTAGGGGAGCGTTTCCCAGTCGGGGAGCGGCCTGACATTCAGTTCGGGTTCAAACCAGGGGAGTTCGGACGAGAGCCTCGGCACATCCGCCGGATCCGCGCAGATGACGAGCACGCGCATGCCCTTCGTCTTCATCTCGAGCGCGGCGCGGGCAATCGCCGCGGCGTCGCTTGTCTGGGCGGAGATTTCGAGCCTCCGGCGAACGCCGGGTTCGATGGCGGCAAGATTTTCCTTGAAGAGGATGGGCGAGTCAGTCATGGCATGACGAAGAGAAGAAGAAAGACAAACGCCAAAGCCCGCCCGGCGTGATGCTGCGCAGGGCGGTCCATAGGTGAAGCGCTGATTTTGCGGACATTCTGCCACAAAGGGAAGCTTCAAAAGCCCTCTCTTTCGTACGTTTGGAAGGGCGGATCCGGCATGCCCGCAGAGCGTAGAGACGTGTTAGCCTTTCGGGCTTTCATTCCTACCTTCATCCCTGGATTTCTTGACTCTCATGACTTCACTGCCGCTTGGGAAACGTCTTCTTGTCGGATTCACGCTCTTCGCCATGTTCTTCGGAGCGGGGAACCTCATCTTTCCGCCCTGGCTCGGCGCTCAGGCCGGCGTTGATGCGCTTCCTGCGCTTGCGGGCTTTCTCGTCACCGCCGTGGGCTTTCCGATTCTCGGCGTAATGGCAGTGGCGGAGTCGGGCGGTTTGAAATCGCTCGCGGGCCGCGTGCATCCGGCCTTCGCCTTCGTCTTCATGCTCCTCATCTACCTTTCGATCGGTCCCTGCCTCGCAATCCCAAGAACGGCGAGCACGTCCTTTGAAATGGTGGTGCGTCCGATTCTCGAAAACTTCGGACTTCTCGAAGCTCAAATGGGCGGCTGGTCGCTGCTCGGCACATCGCAGTTTGCCTATTCGGTGGTCTTCTTTCTCCTTGCCTTCGCGGTGGCGTTGAATCCTGAGAAGCTGACTCAGCGTCTCGGGCGATTCCTTTGTCCGGCACTCATTACGCTCATTGCCATCCTCTGGATCGGCGTGATGGCGACGCCGATCGGCGAGCCTGGAGCTGCAAAGGCAGGCTATGCCGCGAACGCCTTCTTCACGGGTTTCATCGACGGCTACCAGACGATGGATACGCTCGCGGCCCTCAATTTCGGCCTCATCATCGCGATGAACATCCGCGCTTTCGGCATTAAGACGGAAAGCGCCGTCGTCAAGGAAACAATTTTTGCGGGCATCGTCGCTGCAGTCATCTTCTTCTGCGTCTACGGAGCGCTCTCTCAGGTCGGCATGGAAGCGGGAAGTCTCTCGAGCAGCTTTGAAAACGGCGCGCAGATCCTGACTGCTGCTGCCGGCACGCTCTTCGGGCCTTTGGGCACTGTGCTCCTCGGGTTTGTCTTTTTCATCGCGTGCTTCAATACCTGCGTCGGCCTCATCGCCTGCTGCTCGGACTACTTCAGCTCGCTCATGCCGAAGCTCGGCTACCGCGGCTGGGCGGCGCTCTTTGCGTTCGTGAGCATGATCGTGAGCAATGCGGGCCTCACCCTTATTCTCAAGTTCTCGATTCCGGTGCTCGTCGCCATCTATCCAATCGCGATCGTGCTGATTGTGCTTGCGCTCGTCACGCTCGTCTGGCGGCGGCTGCCTCAGCACCGCTGGGTCTATCCGATGACGATTCTCTTCACGGGCGTTGTCGCGATCACTCAGGGTCTGGAAGCCTTTGGACTCACGGTTCCCATGCTCTCCAATGTCTGCAGGGATCTGCCCTGGGCCGCTCAAGGACTTCAGTGGGTGAGCCCGGCAATCGGAGGCTTCTTCGTGGGTCTCTTCTCTTCCTGGAAGATTCCGCACTGCTGCGATCCGAGCTGATGTAATAGCGGTCTCTGAATGGTCCATGCGATCCGATTCTCAGAGGCAGTATTAGAGAATTGTTTTTTCGGGCTTTCGTTTTCGGACGGGGGCCCTTTTTCATGGGAAGTGCGACGCTAAAGGACAAATTCTGACGTTGAATGCTATAGGCGCGCCGAAAGCCGCTTTCTACACTCGGAAAGAAAAGCGGCGCGAGCTCCAGAAGCCGCTTTCTACCTTCAAGGAGAGAGGCATGACCGGGCGAAAGATTTTGATTCATGGATATGTCGTCACGATGAATGGCGACTACGAATGCATCGAAGACGGGGCGGTGCTGATTGAAAAGGACCGCATCGCGGCAGTCGGGAAAACGGAAGACATCCTCCTTCAAATCGCCGGTCAGGATGTCGAACAAATCGACATGACGGGAAAGATGATTCTCCCTGGCCTCATCGATGCGCACACGCATGCCGGACACTGCCTCAACCGGTCGCTCGGTCTTGACTCCCGCACGCGCTGGATGGACTATCTGACGAAGCTCTATCACCACTGCACGACGCCCGCCTACTGGCATGCCGAAGGGCGGCTCGCGGCGCTGGAGCGCCTGAAGGCCGGGATCACCTGCGGCGTTTCGGTGATTTCGAACGCCGCCCGGTGCGATGATCCCCGCATCATTACTGAGCATGTCCGCGGGCACGCTGAAGTCGGTACGCGCGAAAATCCGGCGATCGGACCTTCCAATCCGCCTTATCCGCGGGCGTTCGCTCAGGAAGAGAACGGCCGCCTCGTTGAAAAGCAATTCACCTTCGACGAACTCATGGCAAAGGCCGAAGAGGCGATTGAGCTCGTGAATGGCAGCTTCAACGGCCTCATCGGCGCGTTCGCCGCGCCCTTCGTGATGGTGAGCTCCATCGAAGGGTCGAAAGCAACGCCCGCAGATCTTGCCTGCCGTCTGACGGAAGCCGACCGTTACATGATGAAGTCGATCCGCGAAGTCGCGCGCCGCCAGCATGTGAGGATCCACACGGAAGCCTTCGGCGGGATGATTCGTCTGGCTGCCCAAGCCGACGACCCGCTCCTCGGGCCCGACGTGCATGTGCAGCACTGCAAGGGGATTTCCTTCCATGAAGCGATGATTCTCGCCGAGACCAAAACGAACGTCACCACGACGCCTTCCTGGAATCAGATCCCGATGCGATGCCCGGTGCCGGAGCTGATCGAGCTCGGTGCAAACGTCGCCGTCACGACTGACGGCACGGCTCCGGCCATGCCGTTCGACCTTTTCCGTGCGGCGCGCGATACCGCGCTTCTGCAGCAGTCGGTCGCGAACGATCCCTTCCTTCTCCCCGCAGGAAAGCTCCTTTCCATGATCACGATTGATGCCGCCCGCGCGATCGGACGCGAACATGATCTGGGGTCGCTCGAGGTCGGAAAGCTCGCCGACATTACGACGATCAAAATGACGTCGCCCCATTTGATGCCGCGCATCATGCCGATCCATCAGCTCATGCTTTTCGGAAACGCCGGCGACGTTGCGGATGTCTTCGTTGCTGGCAGGGTGCTCATGCGCGATCGAGATGTTCTGAGCGTTGCGGAAGCAGATGTCTTCGAGTGCGCGGAAGCTGCGAGCCGTGAGGCGATTCATCGGGCGGGGTATGAGAGGCTCTTGAAGCCAAGCGCTAACTTCTGGACGGGCGCGCAGAGCAATCTCGATGAGCTTCGGGAGCCCTGAGAAGTCAATTTAAAGCGGAGGATGAACTCTCCAGTTGGAGAGCTTCATCCTCTTGGAAAGACATCAACGCCAGAATTCGGCTCGCTGGGAAGCGTTCAAGATCTTTCTTCAGAATGGATGGTCAGATTGTCCGATTGGTCTTGGCTTCGGACCATTCATCTATCAGTTTTAAATAAATAAGTTGTTTATAAAAAAAATAAGTTTAATTTAAACCCGCACAAGAAATGATCTTATGCGGGTTTGAAATCAGACGAGTTTAAAACTCATCCGATGATCAGCTTAGAAGCGGTACTGCATCTGAACGCCGAGGAGATAGGCGTCAAGGTGACGGAATTTACCAACTTGCTCACCAGTGCCGCCCAGCTCCGCCGGCCTATGATCGTACAGAGAGCGTTCGTGCACGCCGTGGAGATGTGCAAAGCCGATATCCGTCTGGAAATCCTTCGTCCAGTGGAAGGAGGATCCGATAGCAAACCACCAGCGGTCAGCATCAGGAATCAGAGCGGTGCGCTTCTTCGGATCGCCAATGGCAGAGGTCTCGTAAGCAACGCCGCCACGGAGCGTCCAGAAGGAGTTCACGCGGAAGTCGTATCCGAGAGAGTAGAGGTAGGTGTCAACCCAATCGTTTTCGATGTTTGACATCTGCGTAAGAACGCCACCCAGAAGGGGGTTATAGTTACTAAGTCCTTGGACATCGAAGTTATCGATTTCAGTTTCCAATGACTTAAAGCTGGACCAATCCGCCCAACGGAATGTGGCATAGAGGCTCAGGTAATCATTCACATCCCAAGCAGCGTTGAACATCGCCCAGGCGGGACCAGAAACCGTCACAGAGGCGTCGCGGGAACCCGAGAGCATGGAATCAAGAGAAATAGTCTGATCTCCTGCCGTTCCAACCATACCGTTGGCAGTGGTTTTTAATGTTCCATTGGTCTTGTGCTTCGTTTCTGAACGATAAGAAACGCCAAAGCGGAGGTTGTCGGTGGGAGCCCACATCATGCCTACATTGAAGCCCCACGTGAACCCATCGGCACTGTATTCGTTGTGAATCCGACCTTGATAGTGGTTACCACTAAGCGTGCCAAGATCGGCACCAACGCCAAACTTTGCATCCACATACTGCAGAGCAATGCCAGCGCCGAAAGAAAGCGTGTCCGTGGCCTTCCAGGCGACGTTCGGGTTGAAGTTGATCACAGTGATCTTGGCATCCGTACCGAGTTCCTGATGGCTCCAGTTAGAGTCATATTCGGTAGCGAGACCGTACGGAATCGTCAGAGCCAGACCAACCCACGTCGTGTCGTTGATCTGGTGCGAGATGTAGCCGTGCGGGAGTACTTCTTCCTTGGCGCGGCCATTTTCTTTGTACTCGGCATCATGACCGACATACTCAAGATTGAGACCAACGCCCACAGCGCCCAGCTGAACCTGCGTGCCCGGATGAAGGGTCATCGTGGCCGGGTTGTAGTACATGCCCGAAACGTCGGTGCCGTCAACGCCGACGCCGGCGTAGGCGCGGCCGAGGGCGAGAGCGGACTGTTCAGTAAGCTGGAAGCCGGCGGCATAGGCCGTCGAGGCGAAAGCGGAAGCCACGGCGAGAGCCGTTGCCGCAATCTTGAGGTTCGTGCGGATCACGAGTATCTCCTGCGATCAGTTTGAATTGAGGAAATGCGTTCAGCGGACGCTCTCGCGCCCGCGATATATGTTTGGCAACGAATTTTGCGCGTCGGAAAAGCTCTATGGAAAATCAAAAAATAGGTGTATACCCGTATACAGATGATTAGCCTCATGCATAAGGATGATCCCAATGAATTTCTAATTTTTATGATTAACTATTTGTTTAGTACGTGAATTTCCAGAAATCCGGTAACAGCACCCCCCTGAAGCTGCATGGCGACA
>ENA-UONW01001723-UONW01001723.1-human-gut-metagenome-genome-assembly--contig:-CS52-NODE-1723-length-24621-cov-7.382643_pt1 | contig 24621 bp, 15 predicted proteins | sample MGYA00242463_ERZ724010 | MGnify/ENA metagenome assembly ERZ724010 | reverse complement strand
TGTCTGCCGGCCGACGTATTGGTGATTGGTGTGAAACGATACGAAGGCACCCGCCGAAAGTCGGGGTGTGATGTCGTACAAGCCTTCGAAGTTCATTCCCCAGCCGCTTATCTTATCGGCAAAGTTGGTGTTCAGCGGGGCGTTCATCTGCCAGTCTACAATGAGGTGCGCCCTACGTTCGGGGTTGCATTGTGCGTTGGCTTGCTGGTTGATGCCCAGGATAAGGCAGGAAGCCAGCGTCAGGGTTTTCATCAGAGTTTTGATATATGTTTTCATTGTTTACCTCCGTTTCTTATTTGTTGGATTGGATATAGGGTGACTGTTCGAAAGCCTGTCCGATGGCATCGGTCATCAGCTGGATGTTGTACCAGGAGTTGTACTGGTAGCCCGAAGCGTTGGCGTACCAGATGACGGGCAGTTTGGCATTCTCGGTGCCATTGTCCGACAGGTCTATCATTTCCATCACCAGTGTGTTGGTGTCGTAACTGTAGCTCACGGTGTAGGGGTAGTACCAGCCTCCCCACCAGGGACCCCAGTAGCCGTAGTCCCACCATCCTCCCCACCATCCGCTGCTGATGTTGACACGCTGGGCGATGTAGGAGAGCTGTACGCCGAGGTCGGCTTCCGTCTTCTGTTCAGGGTCGGTGATGCGCTGGTAGCCGCGGCTGTCCATCTCGGCTGCTACGGCGTCGATGAGCTTCTGGGAGTTTTCGTCCTTCCAGTATGTGGCGTGGTGGCTTCCTGCCTCCAGAATGCTGTCGGGCAGGAAGTAGGTCTGGAATTTGCCGAAGTCTGTACTGCTGTCATGATCGGTGTAGACCACCAGGTCCGAGTCCAGCTGCCCCAGGTCGGGGTCTTTTTCGCATGCCGCAATGGCCAGTGCCATGCAGGCCAATAATAAAACCTTTTTCATAATCTTCTATGCTTGGATTTGTTGTACATGAAATTTCTTTGAACCGTTTCAGAGGGAACGCCCCTTGAACACACTGCTCTTCTCGATCGGCACGATGACTCCGTTGAGCGTCATGCGGTTGGAGTTGAAGTTGGGAGTGATGCTTACGGTAGCTTTGTTGCTTCCCTTATAGAGTGTGATGTCGACTCGGGCCGAGATGCCGGTACCCATCACGTTGAGGGCAAGCGAGATGTTCCCCTTCTTGTCCTTTTTCAGTTCATAGTCCGAGAAAGTACCTTCCACGGTTACACCTCCCAAACCGTTGGGGCCGCTGACGGGGATGTTGAAGGCTGTCTGTACGACGGCTCTGTCGTCTTTCACCGAAACGAAGTTGGTGTTCGACGTCACGTGTGCCGTCTGTCCGTACTTGAATATCACCTGGTCGGCTTCCAGTGTGAAGGCACGTTTGTTGAGGGCTTCTTCTGCTTCGTCGTGCAGAAAATTGTCGATACGTTCCTGCAAGGCTTTCTTTTCGTCCTTTGTCAGTTCTCTTTCTTCTTGTGCTGCGGCGTTTCCTGCCAGCATGAGCAGGAACATCGCCATCATAAATGTAAATTTTTTCATTGTTCAGGTCTTTATTCAGCCGGGCTCCATTGCCCGAGCTTCATTATTAAAACAAAGAAAGAGCTTTTTTACGGCTTCTGTTTTGATTAATAATGCTTAAGGACTTCAAACATTATTCTTTTTTAATCATTGGAAAGACTGTTTGCATTGCCCGAAGACAAAAGTAAGGAAAGCCTGTATTGTGTGAACGAAAAGGATACTGAAGTGTGGAAAACGGATACTGAAACCCCACGTTTGGGGAGTTAAGATATTTGCTGGATAAGATTCTGCAACGATACGTGTGTTTTGTATAATTGCTGAACGTTTTTTCGTGTTATCTTTGCATACGAATGATTTTGCTTCGATGAGGCGGATTTTCTGTTTGTTATAAAGATAGGTAATAAAATTAAAACGATTGGGTCATGAAGTTCTGGACATCTTTTCTTTGGAGTGTATTGTCGGCTGGTTGTGCTTTTGCGCAGACGGGCAGCTATGTGGGTTCTGTCGTATTCCCTGCGGATGCTTCGCTGGCGGAGAAGGTCCGTTTGGCGGCACACGTGGTGCCTTCCGAGCGGCAGATAGCCTGGCAGCAGATGGAGACTACTTGTTTTGTCTGTTTTGGTATCAATACGTTCACGGATAGAGAGTGGGGAACAGGTAAAGAAGATCTTTCCCTGTTCAACCCGTCGCAACTGGATGCCAGACAATGGGTGCGTACAGCCAAGGAGGCTGGGATGAAACTGGTACTTTTGACCTGCAAGCATCACGACGGTTTCTGTCTGTGGCCCTCTAAATATACCGACTTCTCGGTGGCATCTACCCCCTGGAAGAATGGAAAGGGAGATGTTGTGAGGGAGGTGGCGGATGCCTGTAGGGCAGAAGGACTTAAATTGGGAGTCTATCTGTCTCCGTGGGATATGAACCATCCCGACTATGGGACGGAAAAGTATAACGATTACTTCGTCAACCAATTGACGGAACTGCTGACGGAATATGGGACAATCCATGAAGTCTGGTTTGACGGGGCCTGTGGTGAGGGACCGAATGGCAGAAAACAGGAATACGATTTCCAACGTTATTATTCGACGGTCAGGACCTTGCAGCCTCAGGCCGTCATTGCGGTTATGGGACCCGATGTGCGCTGGGTAGGAACCGAAAGCGGTTATGGAAGAGACACGGAATGGAGTGTCATTCCTGCTTCAGATAATATGCTGGCCAGTATTGCCGCTTCTTCACAGCAGGAGGCCGGCAATGGTACCTATATTCCCGAAGGAGATGGAGTGAAAAAGGATTTGGGAAGCCGTCTGATGCTGGAAAAGGCCGGTGGCGCGGTGTGGTATCCTTCCGAGGTGGATGTGTCCATCCGTCCGGGATGGTATTATCATGCAGCCCAGGATTCGCTGGTCAAGTCTCCACAGAAGCTGATTGATATTTATTATAGTTCCGTAGGAAAGAACTCATTGCTGTTGTTGAATCTGCCTCCAGACAAGCGGGGGCTGATACATGAAAACGACAGACAGAGCCTTATGGCGATGAAGCGTATATTGGACGAAACGTTTTCAGACAATCTGCTAGAAAAGGCGGTTTCTCCTGAAGACAGGCTGGAGGCATTGACGGATAAAAGGCTGGATACCGGCTGGCGAGGATTGGAGGAAAGCCTGCAGATCCGTTTTCAGACTCCTGTTACTTTTGACCGTATCCTGTTGCAGGAGAACATTCGGGAAGGGCAGCGTATAGAGGAGTTTTGCATTGAGTATAAAGAAAATGACGCCTGGCATGTGCTGGCAACAGGTACCACTGTGGGGTATAAACGTCTGTTACGGACGGATAAGGTTACTTGCCGGGAATTGAAGATTTCTGTTCGGAAATGCAGGGATGTTCCGATGCTTTCCGAGTTGGGGCTCTTTTTGGCATCGCCCGAAGAAGTTGTTCCTTAGAAAAGAGAGAGGGTACATAATTCACCACAGATTACTCTGATTGATTTAGATTGAAAATCTGAAGTATTAAGAAATAATCTGTGTCAATCCGAGTAATCTGTGGTAAAAAAATATTCAGGATAGTGTTTCTGAAGCAGTCTGTGTCTTTTATTCTTTTTCCTCCTTGAAATTCGATTCGTCAATCATCTTGCCTTTTTCGGCAGATTGAACATTGCTGTCGGTTGCGTCAGACTGATAGAAGAAACTGTCTGTCAGTCGGATATCCTCGTATGAGCTGCCTACCATCACTTTGAATTCACCGGGTTCCACAACCCGTTCTTTCTTTTCGTTGATGAGAATCAGGTCGTCGGGGACGATGCTGAAGCAGACTTCCTTACTTTCGCCCGGTTGCAGGTGGATGCGCTCGAACCCCCTGAGATTCTTTTCGTAAGTGGTGGTAGAACTTACTACATCATTAACATATAATTGTACGACTTCGTCTCCGGCCACACGTCCCGTATTGGTTACCCGGCACGTTACCTTGACATGAGCGGTCTGGGTGTGAACGCTGTCGATCTTCAGATTGTCATAACGGAAAGTGGTGTAGGACAATCCGTGTCCGAAACAATACAGTAATCCTTTGTTGGCAACCGAATGATATTTCATAGGTTCCCAGTTGGCATTGGGCTTGGTCGGTATATTCATCGGAAGCTGGCCGACCGTTTTGGGCCAGGTACCGGTGAGTTTACCTCCAGGATTATAGTCGCCCTTCAAGGCTTCTGCAATGGCGAGGCCGCCTTGTGCACCCGGATATCCGGCTGCCAAAATGCCTTTGCAATAACGGTCTGCAAAATTGATAGTTGCGGGACGTCCCCAGATGAGTACCAGTACGACAGGTTTGCCGGTCTTGACCACTGCCTCCAATAACTGTTCCTGATGGCCGGGCAAATCAAGGCTGCTACGTGTACGGCTCTCACCGGAGGTGCGTTGGTCATCTCCCAATACCAGCACGGCCACATCGCTACGGCGTGCCAGTTCTACGGCTTCCTGTATGGATTGTTGTTCGCCAGCAGTCAGCGTGTCGCACATCAGTTCGTTTTCGGGCCATCCGGGATTAACAATGTCGATACCTTTGACGTAATTGATTTCTACATCATCGTGCTGATAAACGCTTTTGAGCCCGTCGACTACACTATAGAAGCGTTGGAAGCCCATCGGACCATAGTGTGCTGGAATGTAGTTTTTCGAATTGGCGTTGGGACCGATGACGGCGATTTTGCGGTACTTGGTCTGGAGGGGAAGCATGTTGTCGGCATTCTTTAGCAGTACGAGACATTCACGTGAAGCCCGCAAGGCTGTGTTCAAATGCTCTTCGCAGGAAACGATGTCGGAAGCTTCTTTGGTAGAACCGGTATAGGGATTGTCGAACAAGCCCAGCCAGAACTTGACATACAGCACGTCTCTTACCAATTCATCGACTCTCTTCATGGACAGTCTGCCTTCCTTTACCAATTCCCGGATATTTGTAATGTATTCAGTAGGATCATTGAACTCTGTACGTACGTTTAGACCAGCTTCTATGGCTCTGCGTCCGGATTCCTTGAAATTGGGAGTTACTTTGTGCACGGCATTCAGACGGCCGATGGCATAACTGTCTGATACGACATACCCTTTGAAGCCCATTTCCTTTCGCAGTACCTCTGTCAGATAATGGTAATTGCCGGCCATGGGCACACCGTCGTAGTCATTGTAGGCACACATCACACCCAAAGCGCCTGCTTCCTGAAAGACTTTCCGGAAGGGATATTCGTGGATATAGTACATTTCCGAAGGAGTGATATGTGGGTCGGTACGTGCGTCCCACTGACGGGCTGCCTTACAGTCACCGTAACCGACATAGTGTTTGGGAGTGGAGACAACCCGCTGGCTCTGTATACCTTTGCTCATGGCCACTCCGATACGTGCCACAAGATAGGGATCTTCGCCGATAGAACCTTCCCATCGTCCCCAACGTTGATCTCTTGCCACGTCCAGGATGGGGGCATAGATATTGGTGTAGCCCATGGCACGGGCTTCCCGACCTTCGATGACACCTTGCAGGTAGGCCAGTTCCTTGTCCCAAGTACATCCCAGTCCGTTCATCGACGGGAAGCTGGTGGCGCTTCGGGCATTCAGTCCTCTGATGCCTTCGTTGGTGAAATCGGCAGGAATACCCAGTCGGGTGTATTCTACAAAGAAGCGTTGGGTTTCGGCCAGTGCCGTGGCCAATGTGTTCGGATCTCCGATTTCCTTGTTCAGGTGTTCGTCTACGTTGGCTATTCCGTCCTTCAGGATGTTCGTTTTCCAGGCGGCGGTAGGCACACTGTCTTCCAAAGCTTTCTTGTAACCGTAGTAGGTAGCCAGTTGGCATGTCTTTTCATCCAGGTTCATTTGTGAAAGCAGGTCGTCGATTCGTTTCTCGATATCCTGTGTCGGGTCTTCATAGATGTCTTTCTTTCCGTTTTTGTTGAAGTCGATCCAGCCCTTTTTATAGATTTCCTTTTTGTGGGGAAACGGATGTTGAGGGCGTGCATAGCTTGCCGATGCCGATAGCAGCAGGGCGCAAGCCGAGGTTAGAAACATTTTTTTCATGGGTAACAATATAAATTTATTTAGTTAGGTTATAATCTGATTTTCTGTTCAGCCTTGATGTCTTGTGAAGAAGCACCGGCTTTGATGATAAATTCTCCTTTTTCGAAAATCCAGCGTTGCTGCTTTTCACTGTAATATTGGAAGTCGTCTTTTTTGAATCTTACGGTGACAGTCCGGCTTTCTCCCGGATTCAGCCATACCTTTTCGAAACCTTTCAGTTCTTTGACCGGCCTTTCCACTTTGGCTTTTACATCTGTGATGTAGAATTGTACAATTTCACCTCCGGCTCTGTTGCCTGTATTGGTGATACGGATGCTTGCTTCGACGATACCTTCTTTTTTGTTGATGATGTCTACGGACAGACTGTCATAAGCATAGGTGGTGTACGACAGACCATAACCGAAGGGGAAAAGAGGAGTGATATCCCGTTTTTCATATCCTCTGTATCCGGTAAAGATTCCTTCGCGATAGTATATTTTCTGTTCCTTTCGCGTTTCGTCATAATTGCCGCATGCCGGTGAGTCTTCCCATCTTTTTTCGATGGTGAAAGGCAGTTTGGCCGAAGGATTGATTTTGCCTGACAAGATGTGTGCCAAGGCGTTTCCTCCTTCCTGTCCCGGATAGAAGGCATGCAGTACGGCCGGTACTTTGTCAATCCATGGGCTCATATTGACTCCTCCTCCGACATGGAGTACTACGATGGTATGGGGATTGATGCTGCTGATTTCCCGGATGAGCAGGTCTTGTCCATAAGGAAGTTCAAAAGGACGGTCGCGACCTTCCAGTTCGATACTTCCGTCGAGTCCGGCACACAGGATAACGACATCCGCTTGGGCTGCAATTCTTTTAGCTTCCGCAAAGTCTATATCCCGGTCGTAGCAGTACCCCATACGTATTTCTGCCGGAGTACTTCCCTGGCTTTTGAATTTCAGCCGGATGTGTTTGGATGTTCCTTTGGTTGCGAAAACGGCTTTATTGCTTACATGGAAGGATTGTGAATGGGAGGCATCTACAGCTATCTCTCCGTCTATCCACAACTGATAGGCTCCCTGGGCATCGACAAAGAAGCGCAGGCTGTCGGTATGTTCTACGTCAACGTACCCTTCCCATTCAGCTTCATAGTCAGTTCCGAGGGCCGTGTTTCCATGTGGATTTCTCCACCATTCAAAGTTGACATTGTTGTCTGTTCTTTCTATCGTTGTTTGAGAATTGTTGTCTGCAGCTATGCCTTGTTTCCATTCTTTTCCGGCTGCTTTAGCCTGTTCCTGCAGCAATTGTTCCGATTCTGTGGACGAACCTTGTTCTGAATGGCAGGCTGTATAGCGTGCATGCAGTCCGGGTTGTCCTTCTTTTGTCCGGAAACGGCTTTTCTTGAACAGCTGACGTTTGAATTGGTTGGAGATTCCTTCCGCATACAATATGCGGGCATCCGTGAATTCGTTCTTGATTCCTTGCAGGTCGTTGACAACGTACCAGGGGTGTACACGTGAACTGCCTCCGCCGCCATATACGATGCCGTTGGTAGAGAAGACACGGTCATTGATAAGTGGCGGATTGGCTGTCGGTCCGATGACGGCAATGGTTTTCGGGGCATTCAGCGGCAGGCAGTTGTCTTTGTTCTTCAGGAGAATGATGCCTTCTTCCGCCGCTTTCAGCGCCATGCTGTTGGCTTGCGGATTGTAGGTAGGGATGCTGTCTGTTTGTTGGGGCCTGTCGAAAAAGCCCATCTCGATGCATGTGCCGTAAATGCGTCGCACTTTGTCGTCGATAGTCGCTTCACTGATAATGCCCTGGCGGATGAGCGGGATGAGCTTTTCTCTGTTGAACCAGCTTTTACTGCCCATTTCCAGGTCGAGTCCATGGTTGGCTGCCTTGTCGGCCGAATAGGTGCAGGCCCAGTCGGACATGAGCATGCCTCTGAAGCCCCAGTCCTTTTTCAGTATGTCGATGATGGTCTTGTTTTCGGTGCAATAGACTCCTCTGAGCGGATTGTATCCGGTCATGACGGCCTTTACTCCTGCCTCCTGTACGGCAGCCTTGAAGGGGGGAAGGTAGATTTCGTGCAGGGCGCGGTCGGAAAGTTCGGTGCTGACGTGATATCTGTCGAACTCCTGGTCGTTGCCTACAAAATGTTTGACGGTAGCTATGACACCGCCTTTCTGTACGGCCTGTATGAAGGGGACAATCATACGGGAAGTCAGGTAAGGGTCTTCGCCGTAATATTCGAAGTTGCGTGCCCCCTTCGAAGCCCTGTAGATGTTGACACCCGGTGCCAGCATGAAGTGGATGCCTCTGGCTCTCCATTCCTGGGCATAGATTTCTCCCGTCTGCCGGGCCAGTTCCTTATTCCAGGAAGAAGCGACAGACAGGGCGGAGGGGAATGCCGTGGCCCTTCCCCACAATCCCCACGACGATAGGCCGAGAGGGCCGTCGGCCATCTTGAAGGCCGGTATTCCCAGTCTTTCGCACGGATGCAGGTAGAAGTCGTTGTAACCGGCCAGCAGGTCTATTTTTTCTTCCAGCGTCATTCTGCCGACGAGGTCGTCGATGCGCTCTTCCACTGTCAGGCTTTTGTCGTTGAACGGATAGTTTTTACCCTTTTCCTGTCCGTAGGAAACCATACAGGACAACAGGGCAAGGCTTGTGCAGAGGATGGTTCTTTTCATGATAGGTAACAGTTATTGTTGAAAGATTCGTAAATTGGTAATCCGGCTTTTAAAGTTTCCCGATTTTTCCAATGGAAACACCAGTGTACGTACATATTTCATGGAGTCTTTTCCTCCATTGAAGTATTGGCGTCCTATTTGCATGTCTTCTATCAGCTTGTCGTTGATATAGAGACGTGTTGAACGGTTGTCGCCTTCCACGCGGACTTTTACCTGTTCGTCTTTTACCCGATAGGGGAAGGTGTTCAGATAACCGTCGCGGGCAAATCCCATCATACCTTTGATGGGGTCGGACAGATAGAATACGGCTGTAGGCGAACGGAACAGTTCTGTACCGTAGGTTTCCGGTTGTCCTTGCAGGTCGAATTCGATTCGATAGCCATATCCGGCTTCCCGATGAGGCAGCGTCGAATTGGGTTGTATCTGGGATTGTTCATAAACCAGTCCCTGGCCTTTTCCAATCTTTCCGCTCTGATTGACTCCAGGCGCTTCGCTCAGCAGTCTGCGCTCCTGGTCGAAGGTTTCAAAGGAGAGGGTAGGGTGTGCTCCGGTCCACATCTTTACAGCCAATGTCTGTACGGCAGGGAATACACGGTCGTGAATGTCTTTGGTTGAAATGCCATTGCCGGCATGATCGTTCCAGACGGCAAACATGCCTCCCAGAATGGAGGGATGTTTTTCTTCGAAAACAGCCTTTCCGATACGGGCAGGCGTCCATTCCCTGTAAAGCCGTTCGGTGTTCAGATAGTCATAATAATATCCGGCTGCGGGTACGATGTACAACCATCCGTCGGGGATACTTATCAGCTTGTAGCCTTGTCTGATCATTTCTGCCGGGTCGGCATATCCGTTGTACCAGGCGTTCATAATGACATTTTCCGACTTGACCGGTGTTTTTCCGGCGGCATGCGTCAGCGCTCCCCAAATACATGCCTGCTTGCCGAACTTCTCAACATACTTAATGTAGTGGTCGGTGAAGTACCTGAACTTTTCGACTACAGCCGTGTCCTTGTTGGAGTATTCGTCCGTACCGATGTGTACCTGTTTCCCTCTGAAAACCGGATTCTCCCCTTCCAGATATTCCTTGAAGAGATTGTCTACAAACTTATAGGTCTCCGGATTGAACAGGTCCAGATGGTCCATACCGTATTTCTGACTGCCGATTTCTGGTTTGTATTGGGTAAAGGCCAGTGAATGGGCGGGAACATCGATTTCGGGGATGATGTTGACGAACTTGCTTTCGGCCAATATCTGCAGGTCGATGAACTCTTGTTTCGTATAGGAGCCGTCTTGTGCCGTCAGTCCCGGATAGGTGTCACACTCCAGTCGGAAGGCAGAGTAAGTCTTCATCAGATCCCAGTGATAAAACCGTGGAAAGGCATTGTCATTCAGGTGTATCTGGAAAGTGTTCATCTTGTAGTAGGACATGATCCGGACGTAATCCTGAAGAAATTCCAGGGGGATGAACTTTCGACCGCAGTCCAGCATGAAGCCGCGCACAGCATAGTCGGGCCAGTCGGTAATGGTACCGCAGGGCAGTGCGTGTGCATCATTCTGTTCCATGATTTGCAGCAGTGAACGTGTGCCCCAATAGATGCCGACGGTTTGCGGAGCGGTTATGCGGACTTTCTTGCCGATACTGATTTCGTATTCTTCCGGTGAGTGCTTGGGGCGTTTGGTGTGGAGTGCCAGTTCGATGTCGCCCGGACGGGCTTTGTCGGTACTGACGGTCCACGTACTGCCGAACATGAGACGGAGGTCTTCGGCGAAGGTGGTTGCAGTTGCTTTCAGTTCCGGCTGGCGGGCACTATAGACGATACGTCCTCTGTCGGTAGGTGTGAATGTACCTTTGTCACCTTTCCATTCTTTCAGTTCGGGGATGACGAAAGGTTTTGGAGTTTGTGCATAGGTATTGGAGAGTATGCACATGAATAGTATTGCGATACACAAGTTTAATGTTTTCATTGGAGTACTTTTTGATAAATCTGTTTCTGGATAGCTTGAGTTTTTTATTTGGATAGATTGATTATTTCACGTATAATGAATGTTCCCGGATATTCACTTGCAAAACCATCTGTCCATTTGCCATTGTATTCAATTTTTAGTGTGGCATGAACAGGTTTCCCGTTTTTCTGTCCGTTGGTTATTCTGTCATATTGTTGGTATAGTGTTCCGGTTTTGTCTATTATCCAGTAAGTGTCTTTGCTGTCATTCGGTTGGAATGTTCTGATTTCGTGTCCTATTGTCAGCATTCCGTCCAGCGTATATAAAATATCCTGCGACCATTTAGCTTCCTTGGAGTTGGTGAAACAGATACTTTGTTCGTCAAATAAGGGAGCATCCTGACCTATTTCGATGAATAGAGCTTTGTCGGGCTGACTGTCGTATATCTCAAAATATCTCATACCGCTGTTTCCTACTCCCCAACCGTTACATGTAGCGGGTACCGGCTCTTTTTTCATTTGTTCATTAACTTCTCGGGCATAATCTCCTTCGGGTTTCAGGACGTAACGCCGTACACCGTTGCGTTTGGTTTTCACTTCTTGAAATTGACAGGTCTGTTTTTCATTCCACCCTTTTTGCTGCCGTAATATCTCTAAGACATCGTTGATATCATTGTTCTTTAAATTGAACACTTGAATGACCGGATGTGTCTGGGGATCATTGTTCCGGACTATAGAGAAACCTGGAACAGACGGGTCGGCCATGATTCTGATATCCTCGTTTTGCTGGGCTAGTAAAGTGATTCCCATGCCTGTCACTTTTTTCCATTCAAATCCTTCATAGGCTGCTCTGGATGGATTGATTGCCTGGCTGGAGTCTGTTGTGACCGCTTGGGCGGACTTGCGCACATAGGTCGTCAGCCGTTGGCCTTTTTGCAGGACGAGTGTGTCTTTTTCATGTTTGATGATGTGCAGGGTATCGGCAAATAATACAGTCTGCCCGTTTCCTATGCTTTTTCCTTTCAGAATCAGTTCGCCGGCTGCCTTCTCCCAAGATTCGTATTGCAGTGTCTGCATGCCGATGGATTCTGCTTTCCCCTCCTTTTTTAAGTTGAATCCCTGTGCAAAAGATGAGTTGGGCGATAGTTCTTCAATCCACTGTCCCGTCAGTTCATCCGGATTTTGGGTTGTGGATGAACAGGCGCTGATGATGGTGAAAGGAACGATGAGTGTAAGATAAGTTGTTTTCATGATGACAAGTGTTTAGTTCGGACAAACACAAAGTTAGGAAGAAACTCCTAACTTTGTGCAATGGATGTTGGAATATGTCTGGATTTAAAATACTGAATTCAGGTTTGTCTGGTTCTGCCCGTTGAACCGCTGGACGGCATTTTCGGAAATGGTGCGGACAAAGGGCTGGATGATGGCGGTGCCGATACTGGCCGGTCGTGTCTCTTGATTGTTCTTTTCGAGGAGCCGTTTCAGCAGACCGATGCGCTTCAGTGCATAGTCAAAGGCTTTTGGGTCGTTCTCTGTTGCCGCTTCTGCCAGCGCCAGCGCTTCCTGTCCCATCTGTGCCCAGAGGCCGAAGGCTGTAATCCAGGGAGCTATTTCGCGGGTAAGGGGCAGGTTGCTTTCTGCCAGCTTCAGTTCGTCGGCAGCCAATGCCATCCGGTCGAATTCGTCTTTCAGTGCCTGCATGTCTTCGGCCTGCCAGTTGCCTGACTGGGTGTACTGCTTCAGAAAGCGGTCGGCTGCCGGACGGATGCATTCGGATTCGGCTTTGGGGTAATGCGCTTCACCGGTGGCCGAGGAGTGGCGGCAGAAGCAGGCGAAGGCCTCGGCCGCGTCGGGCAGCAGGCTGCGGATGCCTTCGTACCAGGATGCTTCTGCATCATAGGCGCCGGTGTTCCACGTATAGTCGGCCACGCTGTAGAGGGCCAGCTTGGAGGCTTCGGCATATTCCATCGGGTTGGAGACAAAGGCTGATACGTCGGTACGGATGGCGGGGGTGATGCCGCTGACTTCGCCCATCAGGATGCGGTCGTTTGAGAAGTCGGTTACGGGGAAGTTCCACCAGATGTAGGGACGGCGCTTGAGTATGGTCTGTACCCACGTCAGGTTGTCGGCTGTGATGTCCGACAGGGCCCGGTCTCCGGTCCACATGATGTGGACGTCGGCGTCGAGCTTCTCTCCCAAGGTTTCGAGGTAGGCGGTTTCGGGGTGCCAGCGGCTGCGGTTGTAGTCCGAGGGGCACATGATGAGCGGCTCTACGTCGCCTTTGGCTTGGATGAAGTTCCGGTTGATGTAGTTCAGCAGGTCGGCCTGCTCTGCGGCGTTTTTCCCCTTGCCGATGTCGTCGAAGAAGACGGCAAAGGCACGGACGCCCAGCCGGTACATGCTTTCGAGCTTGTCCATCAGCTTTCCGCGGTCTTCTTCGTTCCATTTGATGTCCAGTCCCGGATGGACGGCCCATACGAAGTCCACTTCCCGTTCGCGGGCATGGGCCACGAGGCTCTGCAGCTGGCGTGCTTCGGCTTCGGGGTAGGGCTGGCGCCAGCGTGCACGGTGGTAGCGGTCGTTCTTGGGGCCGTAGATGTAGGTGTTCAGCTTGTGGTCGCTGCAGAAGTCGATGATGCTCATGCGTGCTTCGTGGCTCCAGGGTGTGCCGTAGAAGCCTTCGACGACGCCGCGCCGGGCTACGTCGGGCCAGTCGGTGATTTCCACTTCGGGCAGCGAGTCGCTTGCAGCGGCCTGGGCGATGAGCTGTTCCAGCGTACGGATGCCGTAGTACAGGCCGCGGCGGTCGTTTCCGGCCACGACGATTTCGCGGCCGCTGACGCTGAGGTAGTATCCTTCGCGTTGCTGGGGTATCTGTTTCTTGTATTTACGGACACTCTCGTCGCCGCGGATGCCGACGCGCAGGGGGAGGCCTTCTCGCGCGGTGCGGTCGGCCGTGCAGCGCAGCAGGGCTCTTAGGGTGTTGGGAGGTAGATTCTCCAGCCCTATTACGTTGAATGTGGTTGGTTTGACTAAAGTTTTTCCACATTCTTTGAGCTGTTGTGGCTGAGGATTAAAAACCGTGGTTTTACTTAGTGACGTTCCAATGCTGATGTACAAGCAGAAAAGGAAAAGTGCAAATTGTTTCATGATTTAATTTTGTTTATAGAGTTCTTGAATACGCCGACATAATTCCTATATGTTTGGATTGTAATTTAGTTTTTTCAGCCCCCATAAAAGACGTTTTGATTTGATTATAGAGAGGGTCGTCTTAATTTTTTTTGTTCATAAGAGTAGAACGTAGTCTTGTACAATGGATGTCTCTTTTCATGATGCTCAATTGAACTTTCGGTTGATTATTTTTTTGAAGTCAAATATACAGAGATTTATTCAATACAAGATATTCTGGCATTTTTTTTAAATGAGTTTATATCACAGGCTAAAACTTATTCTTGAAGATTTATCTTACTCTATAAACAATATTTTTTGCACTTGTGTTTGATGTCTTAATTTTTATCTAATCGCTCTTAAAATTTTAAAGAACTAGTAGAGAGTGTCCAGTTCTATATTTGTAGAAGGTTAGAGCTGGACACTCTAATTATATACTCTTAGCTAAAATCAATGAGCTAATGGAATCACTATATTGCGAGCTTTTTTCCCGTTAAAGCCCGTATGCGTTCCATCCATCGTCGCAAAAAACATATAGGCAGGCATCCCTTTTATAAATAAAATGAACGGACGTTCTAGATTTCCGAAAGTCGTTTGTGTACCATTTGTCCATTTCACGGTTTTCGAATAGGCTTTGGCTGGTTGGCAAACCTCCCAATTTATGCAATCCTTTGACCTTGCCAGCACACCTCCTCCGCGTTCACCTGTATATTCTCCACGATGGTCCTTGAACACCGCATAAAAGCAATCCCCCTCTTTCCACAAGAAAGGATCTTCTGCTTCTCCTTGCCCATCGAGTTTAAAGACCGGTTGCTTGTTGTTCAACACCTTTAAAGGTTCCTCAGGTGAAGGCGCATAGGCTACTCCCAGTTTCATTTGCGAATATCTCCCCTCTCCCGTATGGCTTCTACCTTTAAATATCATATATACTTGACCATCCGTCAAAATGGTCGGTGCCGGATTGGAGGTCAAATAGCTGTAAAACGTATTAGGTTCCACATCCAGAGCCGGCTTGTCGCTTCGTTTCCAGGGACCATAAGGAGAATCGGCCACCGCAATGCCAATCCGTTTGTTGAACCGGGAAGAGATACACCATTTGCTTTGAAGCGTCAACTCTTCATCGGTCGGTTGTGCATAAGGATGTCTGGTTCCTCCGTAAAACAGATAAAAACGTCCGTTATATTTTGTAATTTGGGGGTTGTAGGTAGAGCATCCGTCCCAATATTGTGTACCGCGTGGTGGCAAGGCTACATCCTGAAAGCGGTAAGGACCGGCTGGATTTTCAGACACCGCATGAACAATCTCGCCTGCAATCATCCACCCCGGATGGAATTTATATTTTTGCGGCACCCGGGTAACATACATGTGATATACTCCCTCATCTTCAACTACCGAAGCTCCCCATACCCAATAACCGTCCATCTGGAAGGAGCCTTCAATCGGGGCAGGTGGGGGTGTGTCAAAATGAAAAAGGACTATCATTTTGTCATTCTGAGCAGAGCGAAGAATCTCGAAAACAACAGCTTCTGTATTCAGATCCTTCACTACGTTCAGGATGACATTGCATTTTGATTATACATTTCTATTTTGACACACCCTCATTCTGAGCATGTGCCGCATTGTTACTGCCAAGAAGAGCCATTGTGCTCATTCCCCAACATAATACTAATACATTTAAGAAAATTGTTTTCATAAAATCAAAACAATTAATAGTTATACATTAGGATACCCGATTCTACATTCATATAAATGCAAAATTTGATTTTTCAGTTCTTGTAAATTAGTGTGAGTAAAATTGTTATCCTGAAAAACAATCTTTACCTTATGCCAGACTAATTCTTCTTGAAGTTACGTTCTGTTGTCTTATCGTACGTTTCTTTCATGAGAGATTTGGATTGTCGGGTTATGTCTTTTCGGATAGAGTGTCTATCTACCGCTGGATAGAGTGTCTATCTACTGCTGGATAGAGTGTCTATCTACCGTTAGATAGCCTGCCTATCTACCGTTGGATAGATAGCCTGTCTGGCAGCTGGGCGTTACAGCGGGCTTTCGTCCTGTCCGTCGTCTCCGCCTCCGCCGCCCGGCTCGGTACCTCCGGCAGGGGCTTCGCCGATATAGAGTGTCTTGGAGATGCTTCTCGGGGTCTTCAGCAGTTGTCCGCTGTTGAATTGTGTGGTGACGGTCAGCGTGTAGGCACCGTCGGCCAGTCCGGCAGGGATGAGGAAGATGAGGCGCGAAGGTTCGTTCAGGGCTATCATGTCGTCGGTGATGCGGGTCACTTTTCCCTCGGCGTCGGTCAGCGTGATGCCCACGGACGGGTCAGTCCCGGCTATCTTGATACGCTGTCCCGTCAGGGTGTAGTTGCGTCCGGCAGTGGCGGTGAAGCCCGGCGCGCGGGTGGCGGTATCGGTGCCTCCGGCCACGTACATGGTGCTGCCCTTTTCGCCCACGATGTTCACCGTGGTGGCCTGTATGGCCTCACGCAACTCCTTGCCCTGCGTCAGCGAGATGTAGACCGAGTTCCGTTCGGGGTCGAAGACGTTGTTCTCCACCGTTCCGGTGAACTGGGCCACGGCGCTGAAGAGTCCGGTGTTCACGCGGTAGCCCGTCAGGAGCAGCTTCTTCAGGACGCGCTGTTCCAGGTTGATGACGGCCTCGACTGTCTCGCGTTCCAGTCCGGGATTGATTTCCATGATTTCGCTGATGAGGCGCTGCTTGTCCGCCGTACCGGCGCTGACGAGGGTCAGTATCTTGTCGTCCTTGTTGTCTGCGGTCACGGTGTTGTCAGCCAACTGGGCGTTCAGTGTGTATTTGATGTCGGTTGTTGCCATGGTATCATTCGTTTTTTAGGTTTTTAGATAGGGTTGATAAAGAATTGGGGAAATTGACAGGGACCGGAGTCCCTGTCAATGCGGTGTCTTGTCCGTTTATTGTTCCCAGCCCGGATTCTGCGGGAATTCGGCTCCTGTATTGGAATCAATTACATTCTGCGGAATAGGCCATAGGAGGTGTTTGTCTTCCATTACAATACGGGGATTGTATTTGTTGGAACGTTCTTTCAGGATTCCCAGGCGAGAGAGTGTGAAACGGCGCAACTCTTCTCCGGCCAGTTCCCGTATACGCTCGTCGGCTAGGAAGTCCTTGTTTACATCATCCGCTGAAATTTCGGAAGTGTGGGCACGGCGGCGTATTTCGTTGATGGCTTCGGCGGCTCCTTCCTTGTCACCTTGGTTCATTCGGGCTTCAGCCAACAATAAATAAGTTTCTCCTAGGCGGAACTTCATGCGGTCTTTGTTGTTGCCTTCATAGCTTTCACTGCCTCCATAGGAAAGTGCTCCGTAGAAGAATTTTGTTATAGTCGGGCAAAGGCGGCCGGCTTCCCATGTCTCTTGGGTGATTTCGGCTTTTTGGCCATATTGGGGAGAAGCAGGGTCGTTATAATACCAGTTCCGCTTGATGTTGTATTCTGAATTACGTATGTCTGTCGGCTCAAAGAAATTGCTATCATCGCCAATCCACCAGGGTAATGCGGTTAACTGTGCCAGTCCGCGGCCACCCAAGGAATCTGCCTTGAGGAAACCTATGATGTCGTAATATTTGGGTACCCAGGCGCGTTTGGTCCAGTCTTCATACTTGCCGCCACCTCCAGTTGTATTGTATTCCAACTGCATTACCCAAATGGATTCCTTGTTGCCGGATGTACGGTTTTGGTTGTTTTCCTTGAACAGGTCGGAGAATACATCACCTGCTTCTTGTGCATGTGTACCGAAGCGGTTTTTCATCAGTTCAAACTTGTGTGAGTTGATAACCTGTTCGGCAGCATCTTCGGCTTCAGCATTCATTCCGGCCATCAGATAGACTTCACTTAACAAATGCAGGGCCGCCCATTTGGTCAGACGTCCTGTTTGGACAGCGTCAGGATTTTCGGGCAGATTGTCGGCTGCAAACTTCAAGTCATCAATCATATGATTCAAAACCTCGGCTTGGGGCGTACGGGTAAAGTTCAGCCGGAAGTCACGTTCTACTTTGTCTACATAGGGCACGTCTCCATACAGATATACCAGATAGCGGTAAGCATATGCGCGGAAGAAGCGGGCTTCGGCCTGGAAGCCTATTTTGTCTGTCGCTTTGTCCCATGCCACATCAGGATGTTCTGAATATTCAAGTATCAGATTGGCGTTGGCTGCCAGTCCGTAACCGAATTCCCAGAAAGAGTTGATATATCTCGTCAACGGTGTATAAGATAAATTGTCGAAAACTAACAAATAGGAGTCGTTATGGCCGGTTATGGCAAGGTCAGTTCCTATTTGCAATACTTCGTAGGGAGTTGCTTGTCCATGGGTGTAGGTACCTTCATCGCCTCCCCATGTGTTGAACTCAGACCGGGCGTATTCATACAAACCTGTAATTCCCACTTCAAAACCATGTGTACTGGTATAAGTGTTGTCAGGGGCAAGTGAACTCTTCAGCTCTTCGTTTAGGAAGCCGGAACAACTGCTCAAAGCGATCAGTGAGGCAATCGCGATATATCCAAATTTTTTCATTTTCATATCGGTATTAGTTATTGTTTAGAATGTCAGATTCAGTCCGAACATGTAGGAACGATTGGTCGGGTAACCGTAATACATGTTGTCGGCATCGAGATTGGTCGTATTGTCCATGTTACTGAACGAACAGAGATTGTTGACGCTTACATTGAGGTTCAGTGCCGAAATTCCCAGTGCTTTTACCCATTTCTTCTCCAGGTCGTAACCTAAAGAAATATTCTTTACGGTCACATAATTCACTTTGGAGTAGAAGGAGTGTTTGTCATAGGGTGAATAAACCAATGACGTCACTTCGTTGCTATGATTTTCTGGTGTCCAGTAGTTCATGCCGCTGATGTAGTTGAATCGCATGTCCCAACGTTCCAGATTCAAGTCGTGGCGTTCTTTCCACAGTCCGAACGTTCCGTTCAGCAAGAAGGAGAAGCTGAAATTCTTATATTGGAACTGGTTGCCCAAGGACATAAGAAAGCTTGGTGTTCTCGAACCGATAACCTTTTTGTCTGCGGCAGATATCTTACCGTCTCCGTTCACATCTTCCAAACGTGCGGCTCCAGGTTTGGCACCCTTTTGGATTTCTTCTCCGTCTGCATTGAAGAAACCTTCAATTATCTTACCGTTCTCTTCTCTGTATACATAGCAAGGATCGTCAGCTTGCCAGATACCTGTCACGTTATAATCGTAGAAAACCCATAATGGCTTGCCGATAAACCACCAGTTGGTGATATCGTCTTTCCCGTCACCACGAAGTTCTACAATCTTATCCCGATTGAGGAAGAAGTTGAAATTTGTAGTCCAACTGAAGTCCTTGTTTTTGATATTTACAGAATTCAGAGTTAATTCTACACCTTTGTTACGTGTTTGGCCTATATTGTCCATAATGGATTTGAAACCATTCATAACAGGTACACTGCGACTCATCAGCAGGTCTTTGGTGTTGGCTACATATGCCTCGATAGTACCGCTCAAACGCTCTTTAAACAGACTGAAATCAATACCTATATTGAAACTGCGTGTTGTTTCCCATTTTAGATTAGGGTTACCTACACTGTAGAATCCCATATAACTACCGTTGACTGTCGAACCGCCATCTCCCCAGATATATTTGGTTATATACAAGCGGTCCAGTGTTTGGTATGCGTTAATTGCCTGGTTGCCGTTGCAGCCGTAAGAAACACGGAACTTTAACATATCCAGCCAATTGTCGCGGAGATTTTCCATGAAATCTTCCGAGCTGATGTTCCAGGCTGCGGCTGCCGAAGGGAAGAAGGCGTACTTGTTGTTGGCTCCGAAAGCTGAATAACCGTCTGTTCGTCCGGTCAATGTCAACATATAGCGGTTATCATAATTATAGTTGGCACGGAACATATAGGACAGGGTCGATGTCTCGGTGATACCCGATAAAACTTCTTTGTTTTTTTCACCAGCGTTCATGTTTTGATAACCGGAGTCATCGTTAACAAAGCATTCTGCACTGAGTGTTGATCCTTGGTCGGATGTTTGTTGCATACTGAAGAGTCCTGTGAGGTTCAGTTTGTGTTTACCGAACTGGCGGTCGTAGTTGACAAGGTTTTCCCATGTGTAATCCCAGTATTGTCTGTTATAGATGGAAGCACTTCCATCTTTGGGCCTTCCGCTTAGCGTGTTTCTTCCATAGTAGGATGCTTCAAAACTGTTACGATAGTTGTAACCGAAATTAGTACGGTAACTTAATCCCTTTACGGGAAGTTGAACTTCGGTAAACGATGAGAGAATAAAATTACGGTAGTTGTTATCTTTGATGGCGTTGATGTTTGCCATCGGGTTGGCATAAAGAGTTTCATCCATAGGATAATCTACATAATGGCCTTCTTCATCCACAAATTGTCCGAACGGACTCATTTTTAAAGCTGCTTGTAAATTGGGACTATGATTGTCAACATCTTTATCGACGAATTGCATTCCAACACCGATTTTTAGCCAGGAGTTAAAATCTTGTATTATGTTCAGCGATATATTGGTACGACGGATACCGGTGTTTTTCATAACACCATTTTGTTTTAGGTTAGAAACAGTAGCCGTATATTGAGTGGATTCGGTACCTCCATTAACATTTAAAGTGTGGCGGTTGGTCAATGCGTTGCGGAATACTAGATCTTGCCAGTCTGTAATCTGCCCCTTTACGTAATTAGGGTATTCTATCGGGTGTAGAATGTTTTCTGGATTCAGCTGATTGCCTGTCCAGCCGAATTTTTGCTTATAATAATCCTGTCTGAGCTGAAGATATTCATCACCTTCCATTACATTCAATCTGCTTTGGGGCTGTTCTAGGCCAATTTGACCTTTATAGGAAACTTGTGCTTTTCCTTTTTTACCCTTCTTGGTCTGGATTAGGATAACACCGTTTGATCCGCGAGAACCATAGATGGCGGCCGAAGATGCATCTTTTAGAATAGAGAGGCTTTCAATAGTTTCGGGATCAATATCACCTAAAGCACCATTGTAAGGTATACCATCTAAAACAATAAGTGGAAAGTTGTTTGCTGTCAATGAATTGATTCCACGTATACGAATGTTTTGTTCTCCACCGGGAGTGGCATCACTGGTTGTGATACTCAATCCCGGTACTTGTCCGGCCAGTTTGTCCAACAGGTTATTGCTGGTTACCATCTTTAGTTGATCGGCGTTGACAGAGGCAATACCGCCTGTCAGGTCGGATTTACGTTGGGAACCATAACCAACTACCACCACTTCGTCCAGCATTTCTGCATCTTCCACCATCGTGATGTTCATTGGTTTTTGCGAAGCCTTTATTTCGAGTGTCTTGTAACCAATGTAAGAGATTTCAAGAGTAGCGTTGTTGCCTACTTCCAAGGCAAAATTACCGTCTATGTCCGATACAACTCCATTGCTGGTTCCTTTTTCTTTGACAGCGGCACCTATGACAGGCATGCCGGTAGCATCAACAATTGTACCTTTTACTTTACCAACTTGGGCTGGAGCTGTATTTTGGACAGCTTTGCGTACAATGATTTTCTTGTCGCGTATTTCATACGTCAGATTGTCCTGTCCTTGCAGAATCTGGTTGACAACTTCTTCGATGGAAGCCTTCTCGGCAGACAGGGAAATTTTCTTTCCTGTGTTCACATCTTTTGATGAGAATACGAAGGAATAACCGGAGGCTTTTTTCAGTTCTTCCATTGCCTCCTTAACGGTTATATTTCTGTTTTTCAATGTAATGTCTTGGGCGTATGCCGTCAGATTGAGGCAAAATACCGCTCCGGCTATTAAAATAGCCTTTTGGATGCAATTCATAAAATTCTCTTTGATTTAATGATTATTACTAGATTCAGGTCACCCGATTTGGGGAGTTTTGTGTATTTTTGCATGCTTCTCCAAATGCAAGTGAGGTTTCGCTGTGGCTTGGGGAATTTTCAAGGGGGGATGTGGCCGCATCCTCCTTTTTTATGCAAGCCTTTCTGTTGCTCGGATTCTATCCGGAAAGGGATTGTGTCATGGCGTTTTCTTTTTTTCTAAGGTTTTACATCGGGTTAGTATAGAATATATATTCCTTTTTCCTTTTTATATCTCATCCGGTCGGTAGAGGCGATGGTTTCCAATACCTCTTCAATGGTATTTCCTGTTATTTTGAAGCTGCCATAGAATCGGCGGTTACGTAGAGAATCGGCTACCTGTATCTTTACGTCGAAGTTACGCATCAGTTTTTTGGCAATATCTGCCAGTAACTCTTCGTCGAAGAAGAGTTCGTCCTGGGTCCACATCTTGGAATTTTGCACCTGCGTATGTGTGGTCGTCATTTCGCCGGTCAGTTTGTTCAATGTCATTTTCTCATTGGGCTGCAGGTATAACGTTTCTTCCTGCCTGAGGTGGTTGCTCAGTTTTACCTTGCCTTCGAGGAGTGATACACTGGCTTCGGAGTCGTCCGTGTAGTTCTTGAAGTTGAACTGGGTACCCAGTACCGTCACATCGACTTCCTGTGTGTGGATGGTGAAAGGTAGCTTTTCGTTGTGTGATACTTCAAAGTAGCCTTCTCCTTCCAATTTCAGATGGCGGTTGTTGATGCCGAAACCTTGGGAATAGGTCAGGCGGGAGCAGGCATTGAGCCACACCTGCGTACCGTCGGGCAAATACATGCAGGTACGTGCGCCAACGGGAGCTTCGATGACAATGTCGGCGAATGCGTTTTGCATGTTCTGTTTTCCGCCCCAATAGCCGGCCAGCGGCAGAACCAAAATCAGGATGGCAGCTGCAATGCGCCAGAAGTATGGAATGAGCGGTTTCTGTTTTTGCGGGTGGTTTTCTGACGTCTGTTCCTTGATTCGTTTTTTGAATCGGAGGAATGCCAGTTCGGCATCGGGTTGTTTGGAGCCGTATAAGGTACCTGAGGCGTACCACAATTCAATCCGGTTGCGTATATAGATGCGGTATGTGTCCGATTCGAGGCTCCATCGCTTCAACTGTTCGATGCAGTCTTTGTCGGCTTGGCCTGAAATGTATTGGTCTATTAGGCGGTCTATCTCTATGTATGATTCTTTGTTTGGCATCCGTTTTTTAAGTGTTTCTATAGTGAAGACAAATATTTGAGTGTCGAGGGTAGTGGCATCTGCGTTTTTTTTCAGATTTTGGTGAAAAAATAGAGCAGGAGAACTTCCAGATAGGGAGCCATTCGCTTTTGCAAATAGTCTAAAGCGTTCTTAATGTGATACTTGACGGTGTTTACCGAAATATTGAGTTCAGAAGCTATTTCTTCGTACTTTTTTTCTTCGAACCTGCTTTTCTTGAAAACCGTCCGGCAGGCATCCGGCAATTCTTCGATGCTTTGTCGCAATTGAGCTTCCAGTTCTTGGGTAAGCAGATGTTCCAGAGGGTGCTCGTCGGAAGGGAACAGGTTTTCGATGAGTTGCATGTTTTCGGGGAGCAGATAGGACGAACAGTTTTGTTCCATCCGATGGGCCAGCGAGTTCAGCTCGTTCAGGCAACGGTTGCGGACAGCACGCAACAGATAATTGCGCAACGGTCCTGTTATTTCGATCTCGGCGTGGTGTTCCCACAAGTAGAAGATGACATCGTCCACCATTTCTTCGGCAAGGGAAGCATCATTGGTCAGTTGGGTAGCGAAGCGGCATAGCAGTGCATAGTGCTGCTCGTAAAGGTGTCTGAAAGCCTTTTCGTCCCCCTGCTTCAGTTGTCTTTTGATGAATGTCTCTTCCATAGTTGCATTTTTACAAAAGGCAAATGTAGTGAAAAAACGTTGTAATAAAAGTAAAGGGCATCAAATCTTTTTTGATGCCCTTTATCCTGCGGATGGTGTTTGTCCTTATTTGATACCCAGCTTGGCTTTGATTTCAGCAGGCACAGCATCCTTGTGTACCAGGATGTTCATCGTCTTGTAGGCAACGAAAGCTTTCGATGCATACCAGATGCCTTTGTACTTGCCGCTCAGGCCCCAGGAGTTCTTCACCATGAAGTATTCCTTGCCCGTCTGGTCTTTGGCAATGCCGTAGATTACCATGCCGTGGTCGTCGGTCGTCTCCCAGTTGTCGAAAGCCGTCTGGCGCATTTCCTGCGTCACTTCCACTTCGGGCAAGGGGCGTGAAGTCAGTTCCTTGCGCTTGTCTGTAGCAGTCATGCCTGTCCAGCGGGCCATGTCGCTGCCAGTCAGCTCGGCACCGCGTGCGGCGTCGGGCATCACGGCGATACCGTCGCGTGTAAAGCCCTGCTCGCTCACGTCACTGCCCCATGCGAAGGTGTAGCCGGTGCGGATGGCGTTGTCCATCACGGCCATCAGCTCGTCGATGGGCAGGTTGTAGGACAGACCGTTACGCCAGTTGTCCTGAATCTCGATGGAGAACTGGGTGTAGAACGGATGGTGCGTGTACGAAGTCAGTGAAACATAGTCGTCGGGGTTGATGCCCAGACTGGCTGCAAAGCTCTTCGGTGTGTACTCCGTACCCTCGTAAGTGAACTTCTCGGGACATTTGCCCAGATAAGTGTCATAGATGGCGCTGATGCCGTTCTTCCATACGGGAGTCAATTTGCTGAAGTTGCCCTTGCCGATGGCTTTTACATAGGCGCCGGCCACGGCATCCAGTTCGTTGTGTACAGGCAGCGTGTCGCCGTACATGATACCCGGCATGGCTTCCTGCGGTACGAGACCGTAGTGCTTCATGCAGTACATGATGTCGTAGAAGCTTCCGCCCGGCGAGAAGGAAGCGTCGCCGTGGTAGCGCACGTAGTTGACGGCACGGTCTACCATCG
>ENA-UONW01001722-UONW01001722.1-human-gut-metagenome-genome-assembly--contig:-CS52-NODE-1722-length-24646-cov-21.129844_pt1 | contig 24646 bp, 18 predicted proteins | sample MGYA00242463_ERZ724010 | MGnify/ENA metagenome assembly ERZ724010 | reverse complement strand
TATTACTCAGTATTTTAAATTTATTTCTAACAATATGTGTTGCGGAATTAAGGTTTTTGCAAAAATAAATATCTAAAAGTAAGCTATATGAAATTATTTATTACCGTATGTTGTTTGTTGATGAGTATGTCTGTTTTCGGACAATCAACAGAAAAAATCCGTCCTTACAAAGACTGGGAGACTATGGCCTATTGCTCATACGATTCTTACCATCCTTCGCAATATGCTAAAATCGACAATAACTGGGATTTGCTTTACACTTTACGAACACCCATGAGTATCAAGGAACTGAAAGCTACTGGAATACCATTTACCTACAGCCAGATTTTATTTCTACATATTGGGGGATTAATAGAGAGTAAGAATAATGTATTGCATACCATCATGCCCATCTTCAGCAAAGACCAGACCAAATCCATACGTACTTTGAGCCGTTCCATTGCACAAACCGCTTTCAAGGAGACGGAAAACGACTGGTCTGTATTTATGACGGAACTGAAGAAACAGAAATTGGGAAAGAATGCTTATAGTCTTGTCTTTTCGTATGTCCTCGATGGAAAAATCTGGGGAAAGGCACTTCCAACTCATGATAGTGTAGCGACTCATGCAACCTGGGACGGGGCGTTTTGGGCATTGTATGACAAACGTCCTCATAGCTTTTGCGGTACCAACAGTTTTAATGCGTTTCATCAAACTTGGTCTGACTCATTAGAATATTGGCTTGATACGAAAACGATTGTGCGATTTACAGAGGAATATGCACAGAATAAGAAAATAGTCAGCAAAGACTTGCTTGATAAAAGCGTGGAATATGGACTTGCAGACAAAAAGGGGCATCTCATCATTCCCATAATCAAGGAAGATAGCCAGGATGCATTGGTAAAAATCTGTGATGAGCTTGTTGTCAAACTGGCTTCGTGCGTAAACCGTCACTCCTACGAATTCATGAAAGCATATCAGTTAAGTAACGAGAATTTGGCCAAAGTTATCCTATACCATGAGATCATGTGGGATATGATGGATATTCTTGTGGAACGGAAGATAATAACGGAACCCGATATCCTAACAGGAAGTCCACGGGCTCAAAAATCGGATTTCGGAAAGATTGTGTACATAGCTGAATAAAATAAGGGAGAATCCTTCGGTGTATTACCGTCAGGTTCTCCCTTTTTGGCACTATAAAATATTTTGTGTAAATGGAAATACGGGATTCAGAAAAGAGTCTCGTATTTTTTATTTTATACATTTGCAAAATGAAGAAGATTATGAAAGAAAAGAATCAAGTAGTGCCCGATGAGGTGTTAAGCAAGGAATTCCTTAGCCAGTTCAAGACAGAAGCCGATGTAAGCAAGTTCCTGAAGCAGTTGCATGCCCAGGTATTGGAAAAGATGCTTGAAGGCGAAATGGATGCTCATTTGGGTTATGAAAAGAATTCTGTGGCCGGTAATAATAGTGGTAATTCACGTAATGGCAGCTATCCAAAGAAAATCCAGACCGAACATGGAGAAGCTGTCATTTCCATACCCCGTGACCGTAATGGCCAGTTTGAACCGATAGCAGTGCCCAAACATGAGAGTCGTGGACTTTCTATAGAAAAGCTTGTTATCTCCCTATACGCCAAAGGAATGAGTGTTTCTGATATAGAGGAAGAGATGCGTGAGATTTATGAAATAGAACTCTCTACATCAGCCATTTCCATCATTACCAACAAGGTAAACCAGGCTGCTCTGGAATGGCAGAACCGCCCTTTGGATCCTGTTTATCTCATTGTCTGGATGGACGGCATTGTCTTCAAGGTACGGGATAACGGCAAGATCATAAACAAGACCGTTTACCTTTGCGTCGGACTGAAACAGAACGGTCTGAAGGAAGTCCTTGGCATGTGGGTCGGCAAATTGGAAAGTTCTTCTTTCTGGATGGGCGTCCTGACCGATTTAAAGGCCCGTGGAGTGCAGGACATACTGATTACCTGTACCGATAACCTGAATGGATTTACAGATACCATCCGCAGTGTATTCCCTCAGTCATCCACCCAAATCTGTGTGGTGCATCAAATTAGAAACTCCTGTAAATATGTCGTTTACAAGGACAAGAAAGAGTTTACGGCGGATATGAAGAATATCTATAATGCACCCAACAAAGAGGTTGCTGCTGCAGAACTTGACAATCTGGAAAGGAAATGGGGAGGAAAGTATCCTTACGCTATACTTTCATGGAGGAATAACTGGGATGATCTGATTGTTTTCTTCCAGTTCCCGCTGGAAATCAGAAAAATAATCTATACTACAAATCTCATTGAAAATCTGAACGGGAAAATCAGAAAGTACACAAAATCAAAGCTCTCATTCCCTTCGGACGATGCCGTAAAAAAGACCGTGTATCTTTCACTTATGGAGATTGAGAAGAAATGGACAATGCCTATTTCAAACTGGGGCTTGATTATGAACCAATTTATGCTTATTTTTGAAAACAGAATCCAGATATAAGAACAAACTTACAACTGAATCCTGTTTCCATTTACACAAAATTTTGGACAGTGTCGAATAAAATAAAAGGGATGCCATCTATAATAGACATCCCTTTTGTGTTATATAATTTGTTGATAATCACACATTACAATGCTGCGTCGTGAAGAATCTCTTCAAGCGTCGGGTGTGTGTGTATTATATCGCGCAAATTGTCAATTGTGCCTTCGAAATTCATAATAGCAGTAGCTTCTTGAATAATGTCGGCAGAGTGAGCTCCATAAGCGTGACAGCCGATAATTTTATTATTATTGTCGGTTATTAGTTTTAGCATGCCTTCGCTTTCATTCATGGCTAAGGCTTTTCCGTTAGAGCGATAGAAACCTTTGCGCGTGTTATATTCAATACCCATTGCATCGCATTGATCTGACGTCAGACCTACACATGCTGCTTCGGGATTGGTGAATACAGCGGCAGGCATGATGTTCATGTGTATGCTGTCTTTTTTTCCACATATATGATTTACAGCTCTCATTCCTTGTGCTGTTGCTGCATGTGCTAGCATCGCGCGTCCGTTAACATCTCCGATAGCATATATTCCGCTGATGTTTGTCTGCATGTTGTCATCAACCTTTATGCCTTTATTGTCGAAACATATGCCTGTATTTTCCAATCCGAGTCCTTCTATGTTTGGCTTGCGGCCTGTTGCTACGAGTACAATGTCTGCTTCAACTTCTTGTTGTTTATTTTTCTTGTCGAAACACACAAAAAGTTTATTGTCTTTCTTACTTATACTTTTTACGGCAGATTGCATAAAGAATTCTATTCCGCGACGTTCCATAACCTTGCGCATACGTTTGGCGATGTCTGAGTCAATAGCCGGCAGACATTCTTTCATGAATTCAATGACCGTAACATCACTGCCAAAACTTTTAAACACAGATGCAAACTCCATTCCTATTACTCCGGCTCCTATTATACATAAATGTTTTGGACGTTCTTTGAGATTGAGAAGCTCTGTTGATGTTACTACACCTTCTTCATTAATGCCTTCAATCGGTGGCAACTTTGATTCAGAGCCGGTTGCTATTATTATGTTGTCGGCAGTATATTCTTCATTTCCTGCAATAATCGTATGCTCATTTTTGAACGATGCATGTTCTTTTATGAATGTAATGCCTGGAGATTTCATAAGCGTTTCTACGCCTTCACGTAGTTGCTCTGTTACTTGCTCTTTTCGGCTCATCGCTTTATTGAAGTCTACTTCTGGTCTTGTACCTGTCATTTCTGTTACGGCCTCAATCATATCAGCCTCATGACAGAGTGTTTTTGTTGGTATGCATCCTCGGTTAAGGCATGTTCCTCCCGCTTGTTTGTCTTCAAATATTATGGTGCTCAAACCATTTTTTGCGGCGTGGCAGGCTGTGTTATATCCCCCTGGGCCGCTTCCGATTATTATTAGGTCTGTTTTCATTTATAAAGTGTTTTTCCTTTAATAAAAAGTAATTAGTAGAAATATGTTTATTATTAAAATTAAATAAGTCTTGCCGGTTCCATTGTCTATCAGAAATCGGCAAGACTTTTTAATATAATCTTCCGTCAGAAATTATCCTTTATATTTCAGTATAGGCTGTTTTGCGGCCAAAACATCGTCAACACGTCCAATAGGAGTATTATGTGGCGCTGTTTTAACAATGTCAGGATTTTCTTTAGCTTCTTTGGCAATTTCACGCATGATGCCGATAAACTCATCTATGGTGTCCTTACTTTCAGTTTCCGTAGGTTCAATCATCATTGCCTCATGGAAAAGTAACGGGAAGTAAATTGTTGGAGCGTGGAATCCGTAGTCGAGCAGGCGTTTTGCCACATCCATAGTTGTTACACCTGTTGATTTATCCTTTAGGCCGTTGAATACAAACTCATGTTTGCAGAGTGAGCAGATAGGTAATTCATAAACATCTTTCAGGCATTCCTTTATATAGTTTGCGTTAAGTGTAGCAAGTGGACCGGCCATCTTAATGTTTTCCTTGCCAAGTGACAATATGTATGAATATGCTTTAACAGCAACGCCAAAGTTACCCAAGAATGCTCCTACATGGATATTGCCTTCACCTTTGGTTTCAATCTTGAATTTATTACCATCCTTGACAACTTTGGGGCAAGGAAGCAGTTGTTCAAGTCCTTTTCTTACTCCTACAGGTCCGCAGCCTGGGCCACCGCCTCCGTGAGGTGTAGAGAATGTTTTGTGTAAGTTTATATGCATTACATCGAAGCCCATATCTCCAGGGCGGCAAACGCCAAGCATAGGGTTAAGGTTGGCTCCGTCGTAGTACATAAGACCACCACATTCGTGTACAAGTTTTGCTATTTCAGGAATTTCCTTTTCAAACAGTCCCAATGTATTTGGGTTGGTCATCATCATTGCTGCAACTGTGTCGTCAAGCAGTCCACGAAGGTCGTTCACGTCTACAATGCCTTCCGGTGTACTTTTTACCTCAACAATTTCAAGACCGCACACAGCTGCTGATGCAGGGTTAGTTCCGTGTGCAGAGTCAGGGATAATAACTTTCACACGTTTATTGTCACCGCGGCTTTCGTGCCATGCTCGTATAATCATAAGACCTGTCAGCTCTCCGTGTGCTCCTGCAAAAGGATTAAGGGTAAACTCTTCAAGTCCGGTAATTGCTGCAAGTGATTTCTGCAGATTATAATAAACTTCTAATGCTCCTTGGCATGTGTCCTCTGGCTGAAGCGGATGAAGCTTTGTAAATGAGTCGGCTGCTGCCATCTCCTCATTTATAGCCGGGTTATATTTCATGGTACAACTTCCAAGCGGATAGAATCCGTTGTTAACACCGAAATTGTTTCCGCTAAGGTTTGTATAATGGCGTACTACAGTAAGCTCATCACATTCAGGAAGCATGGCATCCTTGCTTCTCTTCATTTCAACAGGCAGGGTATAGTCGCCGAATTTATTTTCAGGCATTGAGTAGCCTTTTCGTCCGGGATGAGACAACTCAAATATTAGTTTGCCGTATAATTTATTATTCATGATTGTGCTTTTTTCTGATTTTTAATAAAGGTTACATTATTTGCATAATTCAACCAGTTTGTCAACTTCTTCTTTTGTCCGGTTCTCTGTTACGGCGAACATAATTGTGTCATCAGCCACTTTAACTCCGCCAAGAATACCATTATCCATGAGCTTTTTCTGCAGCTCATCGACATTACCATCGTATTTCAAACAGAACTCATTGAAGAAAGGTTTATCATACGCAGGCTGGAAGTGTCCCGTGTTTATAAGTTGGTCACACATGTAGTGTGCTCCGGCGTACGATTGTGATGCAGCTTCTTTAAGGCCTTCTTTGCCCATTATAGACATATATATTGTAACAAAGAGTGCCATTAGACTTTGGTTAGAACATATGTTTGATGTAGCCTTTTGGCGACGTATGTGCTGTTCTCTTGCCTGTAGTGTAAGTACAAATGTGCGTTGTCCTCTGCTGTCGCGTGTTTCTCCAACGATGCGTCCTGGCATTTTACGCATAAGTTTTTCTGTACAGCACATATATCCTAAATAAGGACCTCCAAATGACATAGGTATGCCTAATGACTGTGCTTCGCCTACAGCAATGTCAGCACCGAGTTCTCCTGGAGTTTTCAGTAGTGCCAGGTCGGCAGCAATACTGTTCATAATCATGAGAGCTTTGTGAGCATGGCATTTGTCTGAAAGTCCTTCATAATTTTCTATTATTCCGTAACGGTTAGGTTGTTGTACAACAACCCCGGCTACGTTGCCTTTTTCAAGTATTGGCTCAATTGAGCTAATGTCAGTAACACCGCCATCTTGTTTAATCATTTCAATTTTGATATTGTGGAAGTGCGCATATGTGTTTATCACAGCAATGGTTTTCGGATCTACGGTTTCAGAAACTAGCACTGTATCAGCTTTCCTGGCTGCTCCATAGGCCATCATTACAGCTTCGGCAGTAGCTGTTGTGCCGTCATACATAGACGCATTAGAAACATCCATTCCTGTAAGTTCTGCCATCATGCTTTGATATTCAAAGATATAATGCAGCGTACCTTGTGATATTTCTGCCTGGTAAGGTGTATAGCTTGTCAGAAATTCCGAACGTTGTGTCAGTTGAGGTATTATTGCCGGTGTATAATGGTCGTAAACTCCAGCGCCGGCAAAACATGTGAATTTCTTGTTCTTTTCACCAATCTTATTAAAAAGTTGTCTGATTTCAATTTCGCTTTTAGATTCAGGAAGTTCATAGTCGCCTTTAAAGACTATTTCCTCGGGAACTTCTGCGTAAAGATCTCTTAGCGAGTTTACTCCAATGACATTGAGCATTTTTTCAATGTCTTCTTGAGTATGGGGAAAATATTTGTAAGCCATTATGTGGATTTAAGGTATGGGTTTATAGAATGTTTACAATGAAAAATGAGTCAACATATAGTGACATTAGCGGAAATTGTTTTTAAGCTTTGGAGTTAACAGATGATGTCAGGCAAATGTAATAGGCCTACATCTTTCCGTTAACTCCTGATTGCTTTTGTGTAAAGAATTTAATCTCCGTTAATACATATTTGACACAGTGCTGTTATTTCTCGCAGAACTTTTGGTATGCGTCTGCATCCATAAGTTTGTTGAGTTCTTCTTTGTCTTTCAGTTCTACCTTGATAATCCAGTTTTCATAAGCATCTTTGTTGATAAGTTCTGGTGTGTCGTCTAGGTTTTCATTTATTTCAACAACCGTACCGCTTATCGGAGCGATGAGATCACTAGCAGCTTTTACGCTTTCAACAGCACCAAAGTCTTCACCTGCCTCAATATCGTCATCAACTTCAGGCATGTCAACGTATACAACATTACCTAATGCATTCTGTGCATAGTCAGTAATGCCGATATAACCATAATCACCTTCTATTTTTACAAATTCGTGTGACTCTGAATAGTAGAGTCCTTCAATTACTTTTGCCATATACTTATTAATTTTAATTGTTATTTATATATTCCTTATTTATCTGTTGTATTTATTTTTTATAGTGTTTTTGATAGAATGCCTTTTTAACAATAGTTCCAGGATATGTTTTTTTACGTATTTGAACTTCAACTTGATTTCCTAATTTTGCGCATTCTGCATTTATCAGAGCCATACATACGCTTTTTTGAGTTGAAATAGACTGGTAGCCTGTTGTAACCTTACCGATTTCTTTTCCGTTACATGTAACTGTATACCCATGACGTGGCACAGCCTTGTCATGAAGTTCAATTCCTGCAACCTTCAACTTTATTCCTTCAGCTTTTTGTTTAGCTATGGCTTCTCTGCCAATGAACTCAGGTTTGTCAAGTTTGCAGAACATGCTTAGTCCAGCCATAACAGGCGAAATTTTGTCGCTCAGTTCGTTTCCATATAGAGGCAAGCCAGCTTCAAAACGTAGAGTGTCACGGCATCCGAGTCCGCACGGTTTGCATCGGCCGCTCTTCATCAGTTCATCCCATGCTTTTCTTATATATTCGTGGCTGCTGTATATTTCAAATCCGTCTTCACCTGTATATCCAGTACGACTTATTATTGTTTCAGTTCCGTCTATCATTACTGTTTTGGCGGTATAGAATGTAAGGTCACCGCATTCTTGACCCAGTACTTCTCTCATAACTTCTTCAGCTTCCGGTCCTTGAACTGCCAGCTGACCATAGTAGTCTGAACGATTGTTTATTTCAACGTCATAGTCCTTGGCATTGTCGTTAATCCATTTAGCATCTTTGTCAATGTTTGCTGCGTTGATAACGAGGAAAAAGTTATTTTCGCCCATTTTGTAAACAAGAAGATCGTCCACAACACCACCGTCCTCATACAGCATCATTCCGTAATATACTTTTCCGACAGGTGCATCTTTAATGTCGTTTGTAAATATGTGGTTAACGTATTTTTCCGCATCATTGCCTGTAATGGTTATTTCGCCCATGTGTGATACATCGAAAACTCCGCAATGTTGTCTTACTGCATTATGTTCTTCGATAATGGATGTGTACTGAATTGGCATGTCAAAGCCACCAAATGGTTGCATCAAAGCTCCGGCCTCAACGTGCTTGTCATACAGACATGTTCTTTTGTTTTCCATATTTTCTAAGGTTTAAAATGTTATTAGCTTATAATTATATTAATAAAATCATTTTTATTCAGGTTCATTATAACGTCATCGAGCCTTTCTGGCAATGCTTTTTCTATAGATTCCTTGCTCAGTTTTACGTTTTTCAGCCTGTCTTTTATATTTTTGTTAATGTCTCCAGTAACAAGGAAATCGCCTAAAATCTCAATATCTTTTATTATACCATTTTTAACGTCCATTCTAAGTTCAAAGTCACCGGTATGTTCGATTCGCTTTTTCTTTGTCACGGTATACTTCGGGTTGTTGCCGTAGATAAACTCGTCAGAGAGATATTCCTCTTCAATTTCTTTAATTTTTTCTATATCATTCTCTGTTAATGTTATTTCACGTTCGCACAGATTTGTTCTCACATACTCTTTGAATTCATTAATGTCAAGGTTTATATAGTCTTTCAGCAGTGTTATACGCTGTCGGATACTTTTTATGCCTTTACTCATGAGTTTTTCGTCCGAAGGAGTGATGCTCCCGACCATATTATGCATATCAGTGTCATAAAGCATTGTCCCGTGTACTATGTTTCGTCCAGGTATGTGATAAAAAGCGTTGCCAGAAACTTTCTTTCCATCAACCAATATGTCGTTTCGCCCGCTTGTCGTTGCTTCAACTCCAAGTTTCCTTAACAAATGTATTGTTGTGTTTATGTATCGGTTAAATGTGAATCCTACGCTTTCTTCGCTTGTTATGTATGAGAACATTATGTTGCTCATGTCTGCATACACACATCCGCCACCGCTTTTGCGTCTGAACATATTTATTCCATTTTTTCGACAAAAGTCAATATTTACTTCATTTTCTATCAGTTGATTTCGTCCAAATATTACGGATGGTTCAACTTGCCATTGGAAGAAGCAGTCATATTCGTTGATGTTTCGGGCTATATATTCTTCCATAGCCAGATAAAACGATAGTTGCCTTATGTTGTTCTCAGGCAGAGATATGTATACCATATTTTCTGTTGCTTTTCTTTTTTAAGGTTTTACGCATGCATAGTGGCTTTTACATCCATTATTGTTATGCGTATTTAAGGTTTTTCTCTTGTATAAGATTTTTTAAATCCTATACAAAGATAAGTAATTAATTGTTTATCAACAAGCATGTGATGAAAAAATAACAGAAAATTAAACTTTTGTAGTAAAACATCTTTTACAACTGCAATTTTTTAAGCCTTTGTCCAATTGATATTTTGACACAATTAGCTTTAAATGGCTGAAAACATGGAGTCTGTATTCTTTAAGTATTTAAATGAAGACTATTTCTATGCTTTATAGGTGTCAAAATGTAAACTTACATATTGGTAATATTCATTTTAATAAACATTAATAAATTGTCCGTAGATTATGAAGAAAGTTTTTGTTATCACAGGTGAAGCCGGGGTATAGGCTGTTTTCTTGTTGAGCTTTTTGCTGATAATGGTAACACCATTTATTTTATTGATAAAAATGCCGAAGAACTTTATGAACTTTAAAATCGTATGCAAGCCCGCTCCTTAGGTGTTGTTGTTTTTTGTTGTGACATTACCAGGCTTGTTTGTTTTCTTTGTGATGAACGCAACTCATTTGTCAATGGTGAAAATATTACTTTTGGCGGCGGTATGAGCCGGTCCATGATTTATCATGATGATTATGAATGGAAATTGGACTAATTATTTTCTTGATGTTGGAATTTTAATCCATTTGCTACATTAGTAAAAACAAGAGCTTCGTAACATGCTACTTTTTATATAAAAATGTCTAAGTTATGGAGTGTTACTCGGTCACTAACCATTTAAATGAAAATTCATTTATGTTTTAAATAAATGATGTTGTATGAGAATTATATATTTAATTTATAAATATTTATTTTTCGAAGAGTTACATTTCTTTGTAATTTTCCCATAGATGAAATATCGGTATGTAAAGTATATACAAGCCGTCTTCCTGTGAGAAAATATCGAATTTATTAAGTATAGAAACAAGTAAGCGTAACCCATTCTTGAGTTACGCTTATTTTATATAATATTTTTAATTTTAGAAATTTAGTTCATTATATATTTCCTGTGAAAATAATTTTCTCCGATTTTTTCGTTTTGTCCTTATATACAGTTACTTTAATAATAAGACTGCCTTTTTGTGGCTCTGTCAGTTTACTTCCGTCAACAGCATAATAGTCAATTCGTTCCACTTCTTTATTCGTATCTGTTACATCCTGCATTTTAATTGCCGACACGTCTGGATTGTTAATATTAAATGTTACGTTTGTAGTTTTCACAAATTCATAGAGCAAATTTTCATCTATTTTTATTTCTCCGGTGTTCATGTCATAATTGGCAGCCCATATAGCCATTGGGTTAAGGGCAATTTCACCTTTTTCAAGGTCAATTGTAGCGTGTATTCTTCCGATGTTGTCCGTATCTGAATATGACATGCCTGTCGGCATATTGGTTTCGCTGTTGTATTCGCATCCCGTAAGTATACGATAGGTTCCGTCGTTTGCATGACCTGTAAGCGTATAGTTAAACATCACTTCGCCTGCTTCCCGGTCAATCGTTCCGCTTAGATGAACGCCATAGCCATATTGGTCGGCCTGTAATATGTTGTATACATCAATTTCGTTATTGTTGATCGTTACATATGATGGTCGAGATTCTATATACTCGTCCTGACTGCCTGCTGCGCCTACATATGAAATGTTATCTGACTTGCCGTTACATAATGTAATCTGCGAACCATTTGAGAATGTTACGGTTTGTATTTCTTCTCCTTGTATGGCAACAAGCATAAGGTCTGTGTTACATTCCCATGTGTTGTTACCGGCATATTTATATTCTATTGGTCTTGATATTTCTTCTCCCGTTTCAGAGTTCCAAGGATAAAGATAAACAATGTATGTATCCATATCGAATATCGGGGTACCAGACGGAATACTTATTGTTCCTGTTTTTTCGTTGTATTCTGCATTAAAGTCAAGGCATCCTGTCATGTAAAAGCCGCTTACAGAAATAGTATTATTGCCTGTCGGAACAATACTGAATGGCTTTATTGAAGCCAGACCTTTGACTCCGTTGTATTCTTGTGAGTTTAATACTAGAAAATCACCTTTCATTTCATTTATAGAAGGTATGGACGTTGTGCTTTGAGCGCAAACTGTTGCTGTGATAGCCATGGTTGCGGCTAATATTATTTGTCTTATCATAGTTTATTGAATTATTATTTTTTTTATTGTTGATTTTGTCTTTTGACCGGATAATTTAAGAAGGTATATTCCTTTGGAAATATCGCTGAAATTTAATGTAAATTCCTCGCCGGCATAGATGTCCCTTATAGTATGCATAGCTACACATGCGCCCTGAAGATTGTACAGTTGTATATACATATTCTTGTCTTCAAAGCCAGGTATAACTTTTATTTGTTTTCCGTCAGTTCTGATTATATGCGCATTGCTTATAGTACCAGACTCTATTCCGCTTGCATAATGTATACATTCTTTTATTCCTTCGTATGCATCAATTTTGCCATATCCCCAGAGATTTGACGGCAAGTCATTGCTCGTATATGAATCATGACGTGATGTTTTTTGTATTATTTCCATGGCACTTTCTGGCGTCAGTTCAGGATATGCCTGTAGCCATGTTGCAACAACACCTGTTATAAATGGCGAAGCCATTGATGTTCCCTGCATGTAGCCGTATTCATATTTATTGCCGTTCCAGTTTATTGTACAATATTTTGTCTTGTCTCCCGTGTAGTAATTAGACAACGATGAAATGATGTATGTGCCTGGAGCTGTGATTTCCGGTTTGAGCCTTCCGTCTGCTGTTGGTCCATGACTTGAAAATGAAGCCAGGGCATTCACTTTTTCATCTATGTAGTGTGGTACTCCATATTGCAGGCTATGGTCGCATGTTACATATGCGCCTACAGACAAAATCCGTTTTCCTGTACCGCCAATTTCCCCAACGGTCATGTTGTCGTTGCCGTCAATAAATCCGCTTCTGTCATAGTTACTAAATTGAGAATATTGATTTTCAGTCCACATATTAACTTCGCCTTTGTCAGATGATATTATATACAAACCGCGATAATAGTTTGGTGAATCAAGATAATTGAAATTAAGCATCAAGTGCACTTTCCCGTTCATAGGGTTAAGTTCACCTTCAACTGACAGATTTCCTGAAACAGAATCATTTGCTATTGTAAAGTTATATGTGCGGTTGTCACATTGTGTGGCATTAAATACTGCCGGCTCATACATTTTTTTTATAGTATTACTATTGGCTCTGTATACAAAAGGAACAAATTTAATGTCCATTCCATTTTCACACCATATTTCTGCAGTTCCTGATTGAGGATATGTGTATTTAAAATCCAAGAAAGTGGCAAGAGTATCCTGCTTTTCTCCGTTGAATGTTTTTCCTACATGGCATTTCGAACCTCCATCATTACCGGCAGCGCCAACGATGATTCGTCCAGGTCCGAGCATTTCAGATGTCAGTATGTCAAATGTTGACGAACCGTCGCGTGGACCAAGATGACTGCCTAGACTTAAATTTATGACGCATGGCTTGTTTACAGATTTTGCATAGTCAAAAATATATTTTATACCATCAATAACAGTTGTGTTGTCACTATTAATGAGTTCATTGCCATTAAGAGCTACCAATACTATTTCTGCATCTGTAGCAATACCATATACGTCTTTATTATCTGTATTATCTGCACCGGCAGCAATACCCAATACATGAGTGCCGTGTGTAGAATGGCTTGTATCTGTACCTTTTGAGAGAATATTTTCCTCCGAGGTGTATTCGCATCCATAATTAAAGCCCTCAGGTGGAATTCCATTGGCATTTTGGTCCCACACCTTCTTTATCCGCAGTTCATTCTTGTCACGTGAATAGAAATTTGGGTGACCAAATTCAAAGCCGTTATCAATAACACCTATTACAACACCTTTCCCTCTGTATTCTTCAGGAAGAGATATCCCCGTTTGAACTTCATTTACATGAGCGTCTTGACGGGCTTTGTTAAGGTTTGATTTCACAGGCGCTCCCATTTCTATATATCTTACTCCGTCGGATTCTGCAATCTTGTCAAGTGCATTTATAGGAATGTCAGCAGTGATTATATTACCAATAATTGATCTTACGGTTATTCCGTGTTTTACCAACAGATTAGGGTTATATCCGTCATTAAGGTGGATAAAGGCTGATATTACAATCGTATTGTCTGCATTATTCTTTTTGAAGTAATACGCACTTTTTAGTTGACTCATATCAGTGGCTTGCATATTTTTGACATTTTGTAAAAAATGTCTAGTATATGGGGACAATTTACTTTGTCCCCATAAAGATACCGACATAGTTGTTAAAACTGCATATATTAGAAATTTCTTCATAGTATGCATAATTTATTATTGAACAATAATTTTACGGGCCAAACTTCCTGCCTTTATGATATATATACCAGAATTCAGAGTGCGTTCATAATTTCTTTCTGTAAACGAATCGATAAGCATGCCGTCACTTGTGTATATTGAAATTTTGGCTTTTTCAGGATTCTGTATACTTATATTGTTCTTGCCTGTATCAATTGTAATATTATTGTCATTTTTTAATGTCTCTATGCCTGTGGTAATATCAAGCTTAATATCGAACACATATAGGAACTCATGGAATTTTGGTGATGTTACATGGAATCCATAGTAGTATATGCCGTCTTCGTTTACTGTTATAGGCAATGAATATTCTGTTACAGGACTTTCTTCTGTTGCGCCAGGAACTTCAGATATGTTTATCAGTTGCTGGTTCTGCTCTTCAGGTGTTCGTCCTTTTCCGAATGTCACTTCCATTGATTCTGGATAATCTGGCATTGATGAATAAGCTTTGAATCTCAACATATAACTTACACCTTTTTTATAATTTACCGGGGGAGCAATCATCCAGTCATCAGCGTCATTGTTCTGATTGAAGATATATACGGCACTTCTTGTGTTTGAATCATACCCCCAACAATATCCGTCATTGTTTGCATCAATCAGGGTATAATAGTTGAGCATGTCGGCAGGATCAGTGAACATGCCTCCATATGGAGGATTAAGAGGAGTACCTATAATCAGATTGTTCGAATATCCCCAGTCACCCTCTTTGCCGTTGTACATGGATGTCACGGTGTATACATATCGTGTCATGTCTTCTGGATGAGTTTCTGTGAATTTACATTCCTTTAGATTTTCAGCTACTGTTATTTCGTTGGGATATCTTACCACTTTATATGTTATGTTGTCTTTGTCTATTGCATTTCCATTAATACCTTCTGTAGGAGCATCCCATGTTAATGTTGTTGTCAAGCCTTCGTATGTAAGTTTTATATTTTGAGGAGCTTTCGGCAAATCATATCCTGCGTAGAATGTACGCTTGATTGTTGGTCCGTCTCCATATTCATTAGATACAGTTATTGATATTGTGTGGTTGTCATTTGGCAGAGTAATATCATTACTCTTGAATAAAGTGCCGGGTGCAGCCGTGCTGTCTATAAGTATTTTATCGCCTTCCGTGATTTTAATTTTTAGCTTTTCGTCTGAAAGAGGTGTGCCAAGATAACTGTCGGATGGAAGTTGAAATTGAAAATAGCCACTGACAGAGCCCGCGTCCGGTGTGACAAATTTAAAATCAGAAACTATCCCGGGGGCTCCGTCGTTTGGCTCTTTAAGCCAAGCTCCACTAACCTGATAAGTTCTTGTCAGATAAGAAACAATCTTTCCTTCAGCATTGGTTAGGTTTAGTTCAACTATAGGAGTATATTCGCTGTCAAGAGTTATACTGCTGCTTTCAAGAATCCAATAAACTTTACCCGTTGCCCTGTTTATGAACATTGCCTGCTCTGTTCCGTTATTAGCCAAATAATCTTCCGGACCAATCAGATTTTTGCCTGTAATAGCCTTTACTCTTACAGCCATACCATCTGTTTTTCTGATTTTATATAAATATTGGTTATAATCTTCTGTATCTATGACTACGCTATAAAGCATTCCGTTGTTGGCTGACACTAATGTTTTAAAACGCAGCTTACTGTCGAAGTCCTTTCCTATTTTTTTCATATCACCTGTTTCCGGGTCTATTTCCACTAAATGAGATGTGGTAAAGTCTACTACGATGCCATATATTTTATCGTTCGTTATGTCATAAGCCAATGAAGTTGTCGTACATTGACAGTTGTCGGCCAATTCTTTTTCATATAGTATTTCGTATGTGTTTCCGTCAAGAATTGTCCATACTGGTTTTTGTTTAGGAAGATTGGCTTCGTCACTATAAATGTTACAATAAATTTTACCATTATGATAGACACCGCCTCCAGAGATATAACGTGCAAACAGTACACCATTATCATTAGGCCGATAATTATCTTCTGTTCCGAATTTATACAGACCGGGAATCATATCATCCAGTTCATTTATTGGTGAAAAAGTGATAAGTCCATACATTTCTACACCTTCCATGGCTATCTCCTGGTTGTATTCTTGTGCTTTTGCACTGTTTATACTGCTGCAGATTATGACTGCTAGTAATATAAAATTATTAAGTATGTTTTTCTTCATATCTATAGTTTTTTATTAGGCACCGTCCCAGTCTTGAGACAGTGCCGTTGTTAGAATGTTTTATCTTTTCATTAATTTCATAGAGATTGAGTTTCCGTCTGTTACGTTAGCTTTAATTATATACAAGCCATTGCTTATACCTGACAGTGAAACCATATTGCTTATGTTTTGTGCATCAAGTATTTTCTGACCTTGTAAGTTGAAAACAGATACAGATTCAACATTTTCAGGAACATATAGTGTTGATGTTGAAGCTACATAGTACATGTTGCAATTCTTTATGCTTTCTTTTATGCCTGTTCCTTCAATTTTTTCAATCTTGAAGTCATCGAATGCAATAATTCCGGCATTTGCGGCATTAGCATTAAACTCGAAGTAGAAACAATAATCCATACTGTATTCTGGAACATATTTAAGAGTGAACTTTGTCCATTCTTTAACAGGTTCCGTTATGCTCTGGAGCATCGGAAGTTCTATTCCGCTTTCATCCTGAGTGTATGCTAGAATAACATTAGCTGTCGTCTTGTTTTCTCCGTTTCCCGGCATATAGAGATAATATGAAATTTCATAAGTCTCACCTTGTTCAAGCGTAAAGTATGGCGTATAAAGAATTTCGTTTCTGCCGCCTATCGTATATTCTTCTGCTACTGCTGCATATTCACCAGAATGTGCTACTATTGTGTTCTTAGGCATTGTTGTTATGCGGAACAATTCTGAAGATGATGTTCTGCAGCCCCATTTGTTTGTGAAAAGCGTACTTTCGTTAATATCTGTCCGGTTTTCAAAGTCTTCTGTATATGGAAGCGGTTCCGGTTCGTCCTGCGTAAACAGGCGCATAACTTTAAGACTCTTAATACGGATATTTGTTCCGTTTGTATTTTCTATATGTATGCCAAAGAAATTGTTTTCTGATTCAGGCTGGAATGCAGTGCCAATTTCCATCTGGTTATAACTGTTCATTATGACATCGTTGAAACCGCCAATAATCTCTGTCTGATCTTCAACTGTCTGGCCGTTACCACGTGTAAATGTAATGTTTATACTTTGGTTAAGGTCAGTTTCAAATTCGCATAATACATAGTATGATTTTGTTTGGTCAAGAGTTATTTCTGGTGAAATGATCCATTCGTCTTTGCCATTTGTTGTCATGGACGACTTGTCGTATGTCCAAGTATTGCCATCCGCATCTTGGTCAATTGCCTTCCATTCATTTTCACCTTTAGTAAAGTCTGCAACATATATACGCTCTTTAAGATATCCGTCAGTAAAGCTGCTTATAGTGAGAACACAAGATGTAGCCTGGCCCGATTCTGTTTCAATACAAGGTATGAACTTGTAAATTTTCTGTCCGGTAAATTTACTTTCATTATTGTATGTATAAACATATGATGTCCTTATACCAACGCCTTCATTGGCTATTGCTTCATCAGTAACGGTCACTGACGGTTCGGCAATGAGTTCATTTCCATCATATATTTTGGTTTTAATAACAGAGCCTTTTGGTAGAGTATTGCCGTCAGCATCGACAATTGGATGTGTCCATTCAAATATTACGCTATTGCTTGATTTTATTGCAACTGCTTTTGCGTCTGTAATTGCGGCAGGTTTGACAGGGGCTATATGTACAGACTCTTCCACGGAAAAATTGTCTATAATGATTTCACCTCCGTCAGCTCCGTCTGTGTTTACTTTTATTGCAAAGCAATACTCTGCGGCTTCATCTACCTTTAGTTCCGCATTTTGTTTTATCCAGCTTAAGTTTGTCGCATTCTCTGTTTGTATAAGCGGTTCGTCTATTATGGCTGATTGACTATGGTCTGTTGCCTTATATAAAGCAACTTTGTTTGGTACTTGACCTTGTGCCATATTTAGCATAAAGCTTACGTTATAAACCTTATCAGGCTCGAATTTGAATTTTGGAGTATATATAATCTCTTCTCTGCTTTCAGGGTTACCTCCGGCTGCATATAGTGCATTCGTACCAGAGTAAGCATTTGTGCCAAGTATTTCTGAAACTTGGCGAATGTTAGAAACATAGAAACCATATTGCTCACTGCTGCGGCTTATTTTCCAACTTACTGGTGTTGTAGTGCTTTGATCGAAATCTTCAGTATAGGGCAATTCCATAACAAGAACTTCTTTGTCGTCAGTGTCAATATAATATATGCCAACGTTCTTGATGCTCATGTTATTTGTTGTTTTAACATCATGGAAGCCAATATAGTAGACTTCTTCTTTATCCACACTAAATTGAGGCGTTGTTGTGCTGACAAATCCATTATAACAGATATCTTCAAGTGAGAGCAGCTGAGATGTCATACCGTCTGACTGCTGTTTATTACCGAGCCAAACATTCAGGCTTCCGGCAAAATTAGTACTTGTCGAAACATTAAACTTTACTATATATCTTTTATTAGGCTCCAACGTTACTCCCGGTGTTATTGCCCAATCATCGTGTGTGTCTTTACTTCCTCTGTTTACTGATAGCCCACCATTGTCATAGGTTATCTGTTGCCATGTGTTGCCTCCGTCATTATTTTCTATTACCCAATCAGAATAGTCATTAACGTTCATGAATTCACAAACGGCAACAGCTTCACCTTGTACATCGTCAAGATTTATTTCTGTTTCTGCCGGTAATGATTCTATGCCATTTAGAGAAACTGTAACTTTATATTTTACGATTCCGCTAAAATTTTTTGGATAATATGTGTACGTATCAGCCATGCCGGCCTCACGATTTTCCATAGAACCGATTCTTACTCCGTTTTCATATATATTTATGTCTATCGGTGATAGAATAGGAGCATTTGTTACATCATATGTTGGATTCTTCCATTTTAGTGTTACGCTCTTTTGAGTAAAGTTAGATGATGCTTCAAGTTTTTCTACATTCATCGGCTGTGCTTTGGATGTCTTTATAACAGAGATATTGTTTATTGTTACAATACCATTGGGGGTAGGGGTAGTGATATTAAAACCAATGTATGCAGACGCAGACTCTGTGCACGTAAAACGTATAATCTTTTCAACAGAACCACTATTTAAGTTGATGCTTTCTTTGGCAAGTTCTTTGCCTAATCCTTCTTTGGTAGGAGCTGTTCCATATTTTATGGTAAGTTCATCTGCATCAAATGCGCCAGCTTGTGAAATAGTATATCTTATCAAATAATCATTTCCGGCTTCAATATTTATAGCAGGAGTAATAAGCCAATCATTTGCTGCTCCGGCAGACATGTTTCCATCGTAAGACGGACCATCATATCCGTCAGTCATGGCCCATTTTACATTGTCGCTGTTGGCATCTATAATGGTCCATCCTTTAAGAGGGTCTTCTTCGGAAAAATCAGAAGAGAAAATTTCTGTTTCTGGTGAAATGGTGCCTTTATATTCTTCAATTGCAAATGAATAAATTTGAAGAGAATTTCCTCCGCTGCTTGAAGTATTATAGAATGAAAAATAGTAATCTCCGTCCACATTAGGTGTAAAATAGTTTTCTTCTATGTTTTCTCCGCTGTTTTTTAAGTTCAGCTGCTTAATCGTATTCATATTTGTCTTATCGGTTCCCTGTGTAAGAGTTACGATATCATATCCTTTAGGATCACCTTGTACGGCCACGTTTGTAGTTATTTTGTATGTAATACCGCCATTTAATGTTATCTTTGGTGAAAAATAGTCATCGTCGTTCTGACCCGTTAAAGGCATTTCCAACATGGGGCCAAAATTATTGACTGGCGTCCATGTATGAGAGTCTTTATTATTGTCTCTGGCAGTCCAATCCTTGTAGTCTGTTGTTAAATCAACGCTATAAGGAGTAGTTACAATTGGATCTTCTGGAGTAATAACGGTTCCGCCATTTTCATATAACTTAAATTCAAATAAGAGTATTGTACCATTGTATTGTTGACTAGTACAATGGAACGCAAAATAATATTTTCCATTTTCATTAACTTTAACTTCTACTTTTTGTGCTGTCGGATATTCTGAGTTGTCATTCAATGTTATATCTGACAGCTTTGAAAAAGTAGCCATATCACTGTTAGAAGTTCCATATTCTAATGATACGGTATTGGCATTTCCATCAGTCTGATTGCATATATTGAATTCTGCAGTATATGACTTTCCTGTTTCAAGAGAAAATTCTGGTGAAATATAATAGTCGTCGCAATCTGAATAGTAATCCATTTTCAGAACAATACTCCCATAATATTTACCTTGAATATATGCCCATTTAGGCATATATGTCCATGTCGTTCCTGGAGTTGAGCTGTTGTCTACTGTTGTCCAGCCTTCTTGACTGTTGGCAAAATTAATCTCGTATGGTAATGCTGTTTGGGCTTTACCTACATTTATTCCGGTTAAGATAATAAATGTGAAAATTAAAAATGTTAGTTTTCTCATATCACTTATTATTAGGTTAAGTTATATTCTAACAATAAAAAATCAAATTAAACGAGTTAATATATATAATTAGTCGTAATGTCAGCCGATTGCATTGTCTTGTTATGTCAACAATGTATGCAAGGTATATTTTTTGTCACACATATATACGATATTCATATATTAGCGTATGTTAATACGCTGAATGATATCTATATTTAGGTGTATAACTTTTCAATATGTCTTTTTGTGAAAACGTGTGTTTTGCCTTTTTCTAGCATTTATGATTTAGGATTAATCTTAATTCAAAACTTTATATGATTAAATTGTTTTAAGATTGATGGCCTATAAGCATTTTAGCGGATTGTAAACCTTTTTCCATTTATCTGGAATGAATCATAAATGCGAATACTCTATAAAAACCATTTTAGTGTGTACAATCCTCCTAAAAGATAAGCATATACCAGTTTACCACTAATTGCTTTTAGGATATTAAAGCAATACCTGTTGTTGGCTAGTTTGACGATTGCATTCTGTAAAAATTCATCCATACGCTAAGTGTTTTTAGTGGCATCTCATTTTAAAGATGATAAGTTTATGCGTGTAAAGATAGACAAAAATATTTTATTTTAAATAAAAATATTGATATTTTTTTATTTTTCTGATGAAAAAGTGATATAATGTAAAATAACACTATTTGCATCTGATAGCCTTTATTGTTCTATTTTTCCTTTATTACGATATTGATATGCCATACCTTTATATTTATTTTTCTGACAAAATGAAAGTCAGTTTAGGCATTTTCTATATAGTTTAAGTGGCGTTTTGCGGAATACTTGTTTTTGCGTGTTTATAAATGTGTTATTTTGTAAATATATATATAAATTGTATAATGAAGATTATCCATATAAATGGATTATTTTTATCTTTTTTTTCAGAAAATCATGTTTTTCTTAATTGATGCTAATATTAATGTCATAAATTTATGAGTATGAATTAAAATTGGCTAGGATTTGGAAAAATAATATTGTATAAAAGATAATATTTATAATATGGTTTTTGCCTTATAATAATAGGCAGATGTGTCAAAATTTGAATTTATACGATGTTAACCGATTTTTTCATGTAAATCATTACTGTATATCATCTGATATTTGACACATCCGTCTTTTATCTCTTCAAGATATTTTTATATTTCATAATTAACGTCTATTTATATCCGTTTCTTCTGTCGTCATTTCCAAAAAACTTTTTGTGGTAATATGAATTAGCCGTATAAAGAGCTGCTGCAGGATTGTTGCCTGTAACGCGGTCTTTTGTTACAAGTGTTGTCGTGTAGGCATCTGAATATTTATAAAACAGACTATCGTGCCCAACACAAAGACCAATGACAACATTCAGGTCTGTATGAGCTTCATTAAGAAGTCTCGCCTGTAATATTGGATTACACATTGCGGCACCTATGCTTTCGCATTCTGCCGGTATGCCTACAGATGTCTTGCGCTGTCCTGCCACCTTGCATATTACCGACAATGGCTCGAATCCATTTGCTCTCAGTATCTTTGCAAATATGCGTGCTTCATTGATTAAACCTATACAGTTGGCTATACCTATACGCTTTGCTCCAATCTTGCGGGCAAATTCCATAATCTCTTGCACTCTTGTCCATTTGCAATAGCCTTCATACTCAACTTCTGCGCTTGCAATCATTATTGCCTTGTTGTTGTTGTCTTCGTATCTTTCTAAAGCCCATTGCCTGTCGCTTTCTTTAAGATTTGCTGTAGGACAAAATTCTGGGTATGTGCGGTCTTTATATTTGCAATTCTGTGTTCCGCAGTCTACGCAGCTATGTTCATTTATTGTTCCTTTTTCCATTGTGTATTTCTTTAAGTTGTTTTTATTTTTATACAAAATTACATTTTAAATTTATAAAATATGATTCAAATAGAATTTTTTTTCGTATATTTGACGTATTGTAATGTTTAGCTGATAACTGTGTTCTTTAAACTATTATGAATTTGCCTCGTTACAATATAATGAGATAAATCTAAGATATATCCATTGTTGATCCTTTTAAAATCTTTTATGCTGTCAAAGAATGATTTGATTGTTAAATCAGTAAAATAATAGGTATAAATACTTATAATTAGTAGGGCAAATATACATTTTGATTATAAATACATACATGCTCGCCATGTATTTTATAAGTTTCGTTATCATTTTTTATAGCAGTAGATCTTGTAGGATAATATGCATATTATGATTAAATGACAAGAGAATTAGTTCCTGTAATAGTGCTTATTTTGTCTATTCGATAGAAAAACTTGCTAAGACCATTTGATATATTGTATAATTTTGTAACTTTGTCATCGTTGGTTATTGTTCGTATTTTGCAATAAAATTGCAATCTTCTCTGGTTATCTAATATATGTATTGGCGTTCGTACTGTCAATTCTAACCTTAAATTTGCAAATATGAAGTTGAAAGATAAACGATTTCTTATATTCGAAGGCACAATGGCATGTTTTATTTTCATTGTCGGTATAATTTATTTTTTATGCGGATTTAACGAGTTGTTTGGTGTTGCTGAATATTTTTTCTTATTTTTGCCGTCGCACATTCTTGCAGGAATAGCTACGTGGCTTGTATGTAAAATGGATTATTGGGCAAATCTTACAATATGGCAAATCGTGTTTTCTTTTATCATTTCATTACTCATACTTTTATTCTTTATGCAAGGCGAGTATGTCCTGTTCTTGGCAATCATGATATTTATCGTTTCCAATATATTTTCCATGTTTCTGATTCCTTTTTATTGCTTGCTTTATGGAATAATCATAAACAAGTGTATGGGGAGTAAAAAGCAATGAAGAAATAATGAAATAGATTCTATTTATGCTTATCAATTCATGAAAATATATATTTGTGGAAGTATTTTAAAAAATTAAGAAATTAGTAAGTTGTAAATAAAGACACAATGAGAAATAAAATTTTACTTACATTATTACTTGGTATTGTGGTCATATTTTGTAGTGGTCAGTCTTTTCTTGTTAAATACCCCAAATTGACAGGCCGCAATTTGGGAGAATTTTTCAAGGATTGGGAAATTTATTCAGATAGCGTTTCTTCTTGTAATATCATTAAAGACAGCATTTTGTCTGATGTCGTAATGAGAGAACTTGCAGCGTTTAATGATGAAAACAAAAGTCAAAACAGTATCACTTCGCAATATATAGTTTTTCCTCAAACAATTGAAGTTGAACGATATTATTTAGATGTGGATACGATAATGGCAGAGTCCTCCCAAGGCTTTCCTGAATATATACCTGACATGAAAAGAGAGCAATTCTCAGTTGACACAATAACTCCTGCTGTTCCACGTGGAGGACTGTATTTAACTCCTGGTATAAGAAAAGTATTATCGGAATTTGCAGGAGGACTTAAAAAAGAAAATGTAATTACGAAGATAAATAAAAGTAATGTCAAAAAATTGAAAAAATACATACCTGTTGCTTATGGACATTGGGGTGGCTATTGGTGGTTCGTGTCTTTTCCTATCATTAACGGAATTTGTTATTCAGATAATCTGATAGCGATTATGAGGAGAACAAGTTGGTGTACTGGCGATGTGATATGGTATGTAAAAGAAAACGGTAAATTTGTCAGAAGACAACAGCCTGTATCTGTATGGATTGAATGATGACGATGAGTGGTTATCAGAATGTTATAAAACAGAAGATGTTGATTATGGGTGTAGGTACATACAACTTTTTAAATAAATATTTCATTGACAGTATCAATAATAATTTTACTTTCATTGCAGCAAAAATTGTTGCAGTGAAAGATGAAAAAGCATGATTGCCATTGTTATGAATTATTACAAATATATGTTATGAAAAGAGTCTTTTTATTTTATTTGCTTTCCATTATATTCTGTAATATCGCCATATCACAGAACATAATGGATGTAAAGCAATATTCATTTAAGTCATGACACTGTCCAAAATTTTGTGTAAATGTAAACAGGATTCAGTTGTAAGTTACTT
>ENA-UONW01001716-UONW01001716.1-human-gut-metagenome-genome-assembly--contig:-CS52-NODE-1716-length-24697-cov-21.126857_pt1 | contig 24697 bp, 23 predicted proteins | sample MGYA00242463_ERZ724010 | MGnify/ENA metagenome assembly ERZ724010 | reverse complement strand
GAGACCTGCCACGAGATGAAGCTGATCGTTGACCTGATCAACGAGGGCGGCTTCTCCAAGATGCGCTACTCCATCTCCAACACTGCTGAGTACGGCGACTACCGCACCGGCAAGCGCCTGATCACCGAGGATACCCGCAAGGAGATGAAGCAGGTCCTGAAGGAGATCCAGGACGGCACCTTTGCCAGCGAGTTCCTGACCGAGATGAGCCCCAAGGGCGGCCGCAAGACCCACTTCCTGGCACAGCGCCGCATGGCTGCCGAGCACCCCATCGAGAAGGTCGGCGCCGAGCTGCGTAAGATGATGAGCTGGCTGAAGAAGTAATTTTAACAAAACAACGCCTTCCCCCCCCCCTGCGGGGAAGGCCTTTTGGATAAACGGAGAGAAAAAATGAACAGCGATAACGTCAAAAAAGGCCCCGAACGGGCACCGAACCGCAGCCTGTTCTATGCCCTGGGCTACACGCCCGAGGAACTGGACCGCCCGCTGATCGGCGTGGTTTCCGCCTACAGCGAGATCGTGCCCGGCCATATGAACCTGGACAAGCTGGCCCAGGCCGTCAAGGACGGCGTGCGCATGGCTGGCGGCACCCCCATCCTGATCCCCGCCATCGGCGTCTGCGACGGCATCGCTATGGGTCACGTGGGCATGAAATACTCCCTGGCCAGCCGTGAACTGATCTGTGACAGCGTCGAGACCATGTACATGGCCCACCAGCTGGATGGCCTGGTGCTGGTGCCCAACTGCGATAAGATTGTGCCCGGCATGGTCATGGCGGCGGTGCGTATGGATGTGCCCGCCATCGTCTGCTCCGGCGGACCCATGCTGGCCGGCCGCTACGGCGGCGAGGAAGTCAGCCTTTCCAAAATGTTCGAAGCCGTCGGTGCCTACAAGGCCGGGCTTATCAACGATGAGCAGCTGGAGGACTGCACCTGCAACTGCTGCCCCGGCTGCGGCTCCTGCTCCGGCATGTACACGGCCAACAGCATGAACTGCCTGTGCGAGGCCATCGGCATCGCCCTGCCCGGCAACGGCACCATTCCGGCGGTCTACTCCAAGCGTCTGCAGCTGGCAAAGCATGCCGGTATGGCCATCATGGATCTGGTCAAGCGCGGCGTCACGGCCCGCCAGATTATCAACGAGCGGTCCATCCGCAACGCCCTGACCTGCGATATGGCGCTGGGCTGCTCCACCAACACGGTGCTGCACCTGCTGGCCATTGCCCAGGAGGCAGGCTGCCCCATTGACCTGAACCTCTTCAACGAGATCAGCGCTAAAACACCCAACCTGTGCCACCTGGCCCCGGCGGGCCCCACCCATATGCCCGACCTGTACGAAGCAGGCGGCATCCCGGCGGTGCAGGCCGAGCTGGCTAAGGCTGACCTGCTGGACCTGGATGTTCCTACCGTTACCGGCAAGACCCTGGGCGAGAACATCCAGGGTGCCCATATCATGAACGACAAGGCCATCCGCTCCATCGACAACCCCTACTCCAAGACCGGCGGCCTGCAGATTTTGTGGGGCAACATCGCCCCAGACGGCTGCGTCGTCAAGCGCAGCGCCGTTGCGCCCGAAATGCAGGTCCACAGCGGCCCGGCCCGCGTCTTTGACAGCGAGGACACCGCCATTGCCGCCATCTATGCCGGGGAAATTCACCCCGGCGATGTGGTGGTTATCCGCTACGAGGGCCCCAAGGGCGGCCCCGGCATGCGCGAGATGCTCAACCCCACCAGCGCGCTGGCGGGCATGAAGCTGGATACCACCGTGGCCCTCATCACCGACGGCCGTTTCTCCGGTGCATCCCGCGGTGCGGCCATCGGCCACGTCAGCCCGGAGGCTGCCTCCGGCGGTCCCATCGGCCTAGTCAAGGAAGGCGACACCATCGAGATCGACATCCCGAATGCGTCCATCCATCTGGCCGTCAGCGACGAAGAGCTGGCCGCCCGCAAGGCCGCCTATGTCCAGCCCGAGCCGAACATCAAAACCGGCTGGCTGGCCCGCTACGCTCGCCTTGTCACCAGCGCCAACCTGGGTGCTGTGCTGAAATAATCGCAAATAAAAGCGACCTGCTCGTTGTACATTGACGGGCAGGCCGTTTTTTGCTGAATGAAAAACTAGGGCAATACCGCACAATTCCCGCCTGACGGCTTAAGCACCGCTCCGGCGGCTGCGGCACGGCATCTGCGTTGCCAAAATGCTCGATAATACACAAAGTATTATCTGCGCTTTTGGCTTAGCAGCTGCCGCACCTCGCTCGCCGTATCGGCACTTAGAATTATGCGGTATTGCCCTAGAGTTTAGCAATCTGTGCATGGTATGCAGAAATGATTTTACCTGCAACTATATTTTCTATAGTATGGCAAGGAGCAACCAGAAAATCCCAACATAAAATATTGCGTAAAACAGCTTGGATTTCCAGGAAAAATCATTTATTAAAAATGTATAGTCGAAAATACCATAGCTTATTAGAACTATATTGTGAATAAAAAGCAGCTTTGGTGAACCATCGCCAAAAAACATTTCGACAACGAAGGTGATGAATAACGGAGGCAGTATTGTTGCAACTGTATCAATTACTTCGTGTACATCCAACATTTGTGCCCGCTGCAATATTTTTTGTAGTGCAATATAAAAGAAGATACCAACTAAACTGCCAATTGTATTTACAATAAGGTCATCTATATCCACAACGCCTGTTTTAAAAATAAACTGTGCCATTTCAATTGAAAATATTGTTAAGACCGACAAGCCGATTGCTTTATATATGCAAAATGTTTTCTGATAATAGCAATATATAATTCCGAATGGCACAAACATGACTATATTATAAAGCATATCCCATGAAATAGGACTGTGTCCATACTTTAAATTTTCTCTGATGCTATGAAAGGGTATCATGTTGACTGCATCAATTCTTGTTAGTGGACCGCCGACAAGAGTCATGATGATATTAAATCGAGTGATACACATACAGAATACGATTATAAAATATAATATTGTCATAAATTGGAAACTATGTTTTCTTTTAATCTTCATATCCCTAATGCTAGAACCCCTTCCTTTTTATTCTATGGTATAGCAACGAGTTCCTTACTTGTATTTCGGATGTGTTACGATTTTCGAATTGCCTACTTCACAGTATACGCAATTTTCTACGAATTGTCAACAAAAACAGCCGCCCGGTTCTGCGCCGGACGGCTGTTTTTGTTGTGAAAACTTACTTCAAAAATCCGTTTACAATCTGGTCCTCGGCTTCCTTTTCGGTCAGGCCAAGGGTCATCAGTTTGATGAGCTGTTCCCCGGCAATTTTACCGATGGCGGCTTCGTGGATCAGGCTGGCGTCCACACTGTTGGCGGTCAGGGCCGGGCTGGCAATGACCGAGGCGTGGTCCATGATGATGGCGTCGCACTCGGAGTGGCCCGCGCAGGCGCAGTTGCCGTTGATGTGGCTGATAAACTCCTGCCTGCTCACGTCCTTGGCCACGCTGCGGCTTACCACGTTGGCCGAGCAGCCCTCGCCGTTCAGGTCCACGTCAAAATCGGTCACAGCATGCTGGTCGCCGGTGGTCATGATCTTCTCGTGGATGACCAGGCTGGCGCCCTCGGCCAGATCACCGCTGGTTTTGCGCATGGTATCGTCGATACCGGCGATCTGGGTGGTCTCCATCTCCATCTGCGCACCCTCGGCCAGGTGCACGATGGTGGTGGGGTTCATCACCTGCTTGCCGCGGCCGTCGCCCTCGCCGTAGTGCTTTTCCACGTAGCGCAGCTTGGCGTTTTTGGCCAGATAGAAGGTGTGGATGCCGTCGTGCTGGGCGTTGCCGCCGCCGCAGTTGTGGATGCCGCAGCCGGCGATGATGGTCACGTCCGCGCCCTCGCCGATGTGGAAATCGTTGTACACCAGATCGGTCAGGCCGGTCTGGCTCAGGATAACGGGAATGTGCACGCTCTCGTTTTTGGTGAACGGGCGGATGTAAATGTCGATGCCGGGCTTGTCGTCCTTGGTCACGATGTCAATGTTGGCGGTGGTGTTGCGGCCCGCCAGCTGGCCATTGGCGCGGATGTTGTAAGCGCCTACGGGCAGGCTGTCCAGGTCGGCGACCTCCCGCAGCAGGTTTTGTTCAATTGCGTCGATCATTTGCGCACCCCTTCCACTTTGTCGGCCAGCACACTGCAGGCCGGGCTGCCGGCGTCGGCACTGCCCAGCAGGGCGGGCAGGATGTCCGCACGGGCGCCCTCTTTTTCCACCTGGCCGTTTTTAATAACGACAATTTTGTCGGCAATGTTCAAAATGCGCTCCTGATGGCTGATGATCAGGATGCTGCCGCGGGTCTGCTCGTACATCTTTTCAAACACGCGGATGAGGTTCTGGAAGCTCCACAGGTCGATGCCCGCCTCCGGCTCATCGAAGATGGACAGCTTGGTGCCGCGGGCCAGCACCATGGCGATCTCGATGCGCTTCAGCTCGCCGCCGGACAGGCTGTCGTTCAGCTCACGGTCCACATAATCACGGGCGCACAGACCGACCTCGCTCAGATAGCTGCAGGCCTCGTTGACGCTGGTATTTTTGCCGGCGGCCAGGCTCAGCAGGTCCTTGACCCGCAGCCCCTTAAAGCGCACCGGCTGCTGGAAGGCGTAACTCAGGCCCAGGTTGGCGCGGTCGGTGATGGACATGTGGGTAATGTCCACGCCGTCCAGCAAAATTTGGCCGCTGGTGGGCTGGTAGATACCGGCAATGACTTTGGCCAGCGTGGATTTGCCGCCGCCGTTGGGGCCGGTGATGGCCACAAAACGGTCCTGCACAGTCAGGCTGACATCCCGCAGAATCTCTTTATTGTCGTCGGTCTCAAAGCCGACATGACGAAGCTCTAACATAAAAAGGTGATTCCTCCGTTAATAAATAATGCTCTGCAGTTTATTGTACCATGCCAAAACGCCCAAAACAAGATAAAACCCTATAAAAAGGTGGATTTTAGGCAAAATAAAATCCAAACGGTCTGTTAGCTAAAACTACCCAAAAACGCTTGACACGGCCCCAAAATGGTGCTATGCTTTAGCTGATAAAAGCGATGACCGGGAAAAGTACCGCCCAACATCCGCACAGAGAGCCCGACATCTGGTGTAAGCCGGGACGGGGACGGGGCGCGAAAGAACACCCGACAGCTGCAAACTGAAACCGCAGGGGAGTAGGGGATGCCGCAGGCCGTGCGTTACAGCGGCAGCGTTTCAAAGGTGAACGTGTACGGAAAAGTGACCGTATGCCGTTATTCCGGCTACGGTAATTTAGGTGGCACCGCGGATCCAAGACAGCGATTCGTCCTAATGCAGGGCGAATGGGCTGTCTTTTTTTATTGCCGTTCGGGGGAATAACAGGTGTTGGAAATCTAAAGGAGTGTCACCAAAATGTGCTGTATCATGGGTTATGCCGGGCATGATCTACCCAAGGAAACGTTTACTGAGTATCTGCTGCGCACCACCAGCCGCGGCCCGGACGACCAGCGCGTCGCCGAGACCGAGTTCGGCCTGCTGGGCTTCGGCCGCCTGGCCATTATGGGCCTTACGCCGGAGGGCATGCAGCCCTTCTTCCGCGGTACCGATTGCGTTGCTTGCAACGGCGAGCTGTACGGCTTCCGCCCCGTCAAGGCCGAGCTGGAAGCTGAAGGCTACACCTTTGAGTCGGACTCCGACTGCGAGATCATCCTGCCGCTGTACTACAAGTACGGCCTGGACATGTTCAAGCATCTGGACGCCGAGTTTGCCATGATTCTGTACGACAGCCGCAAAAAGCTGCTTATCGCTGCCCGCGACCCCATCGGCATCCGCCCGCTGTTCTACGGCTACAGCGAGAGCGGCCATATTGCCTTTGCCTCCGAGGCCAAAAACCTCATTGGACTGTGCAAAAAGATCTATCCGTTCCCCATCGGCAGCTACTACTGCAACGGCCAGTTTGTGCGCTACTGCGACATCGCCGATACCCCGGTCTACAGCCAGGATGAACTGCCTGAAATTTTGACGAACATCCGCGAAAAGCTGGTGGCTGGCGTGGATAAGCGGCTGGATGCCGACACCCCCGTGGGCTTCCTGCTTTCCGGCGGCCTGGACTCCAGCCTGGTTTGCGCCATTGCGGCTAAAAAGCTGGGCAAGCCCATCCGCACCTTCGCCATCGGCATGAGCGAGGACGCCATCGACCTGAAATACGCCAAGCAGGTGGCCGATTACCTCCATGCCGACCACACCGAGGTCATCATCAACAAGCAAATCGTTCTTGAAGCGCTGGAAAAAGTCATCGCCATGCTGGGCACCTGGGACATCACCACCATCCGCGCTTCGGTGGGTATGTACCTCGTCTGCAAGTACATCCATGAGCACACCGACATCCGCGTGCTGCTGACCGGCGAGATCTCCGACGAGTTGTTCGGCTACAAGTACACCGACTTCGCCCCCAGCGCCGCCGCCTTCCAGACCGAGAGCCAGAAGCGCATCCGCGAACTGTATATGTACGATGTGCTGCGCGCCGACCGTTCCATCAGCGTCAACAGCCTGGAGGCCCGCGTGCCCTTCGGTGACCTGGATTTCGTCAAGTACGTTATGGCCATCGACCCCGAAAAGAAGCTGAACACTTATGGCATGGGCAAGTACCTGCTGCGCAAGGCCTTTGAGGGTGATTGGCTGCCCGAGAGCATCCTCTGGCGTGAAAAGGCTGCCTTCAGCGACGCTGTGGGCCATTCGATGGTGGACGACCTGAAAGAATACGCCGGGACTGTGTATACCGACCGCGAATTTGCTGAGAAGTGCGGCCAGTATACCTATTGCCGCCCCTTTACCAAGGAAAGCCTGCTGTACCGTGAAATTTTTGAAAAGTACTATCCCGGCCAGGCGGAGATGATCGTGGATTACTGGATGCCCAACAAGGCCTGGCCCGGCTGCAACGTCGACGACCCCAGCGCCCGCGTGCTGTCCAACTACGGTGCCAGCGGCGTGTAAAGAAAGGGTAGGGGCGGATGCTTGCATCCGCCCGCGGGAGCATATAGAATGCTCCCCTACAGGGGTAGGGCAGCGCCCGTGCAGCCTGTTTTTGCAAAGGCGTGCTTGCATTTCTATCCATTCCGTGTATAATAGGCTTGTAACCCAATATTTTTTCGCAGAGTAGGGACACGCGCGTAAAGTGCCTGACCAACGGGGAGTTGTGGCAGGACGAAAGGCCGAAGAAGCCTGCGGTGCGGGCCCCGCATCCCACTGCTGCATAAACGGTGTGCAACGGCGGGTGTGCCTGGCACACCTTATTATTGCCTCCTTGCTTGTGCGGCATCCGCATACGCAAGGAGGTTTTTTGTATGCAGGAAGCAAAATTGTCTGTCTTTTCACCAGCCTACTGGCGCACCGCCCGGGCGGAGTTCCGCAACGTCCGCGTGCTGGCTTTTGCGGGCCTGGTCTGCGCCATGGCCATCGTGCTGGAGGGTCTGCCCATCTACCTGCTGGGGCCAAGCCTTAAAATTTACTTCAGCTTTCTGGTGGTCGGTCTGGGCTGCATGTGCTACGGCCCCTGCGTGGGCATGATGGCCGGTGCCATCATCGACTCGGTAGGGTTTCTGCTCTCCAGCTACGGCGAGCCGTATTTCCCCGGCTACCTCGTCACGGCGGTGCTGTCGGGCTTCATCTACGGCGTGCTGCTGTACAAGCGCAAACCAACGCTGCTGCGCATTATTGTGGTGCGGCTTATTATCAATTACGGCAGCAACGTGCTGTTGGGCAGCGTGTGGAAGGCCATGCTCTACGGCAAGGGCTATCTCTACTACCTGACCTCCGGCGCCATCAAAAACACGCTGATGCTGCCGGTGGAAGTCTTTTTGATGTGGGCGGTGCTCAACGCCGCCGTCAACTACGGGCTGGACCGCAAATACATCCACAAACGCTAAGCAGCACACCCGGCCCCGGAGCAGCCGCAAAACAAAGCAAAAGATCAAACTGCAAGCAAACAGCAAAAGTCATACTTTTTGCGCAGGTAAAGTATGACTTTTGCTTTTTTTGTTTGTGCGTCCTGCCTATTGGCGTGTGCGTGTGGGTAAAACATTTACGCCTTTCGCCAAAGTTTTTACAAAAATTTAAAAATCATTGCAAAGCGTTTGTAAAGTGGTTACAATGGGTCTTGCAAAGTAACGAAATGCGTCACTCCCTGGCAAAAGTCAGGAAGAATCGACGCATTTTTGCCGTTTTTATGCACACATAACAGGGAGGAACAACACACATGAAGAAACTGATGGGTATTCTGCTGGCCGCCTCTATGGTGTTCAGCCTGGCTGCCTGTGGTTCCACCGCTGACACTGCTGCCAGCAGCGCCGCCGGTACCACCGCTACTGCTGAGGGCAGCAGCGATAACCAGGCACCCGACGTCAAAGTCGGCGCCATCATCCTGGGCGATGAGACCGAAGGCTACAGCGCCGCGCACATCAATGGTATCAAGGAAGCCGCTGCTGAGCTGGGCATGAGCGACGACCAGATCGTCTGGAAGTACAAGATTCCTGAGGGCGGCAAGACTGCTGACGCCGCCGAGGACCTGGTCGGCCAGGGCTGCAACCTGATCATCTCCAACTCCTACGGCCACCAGACCTACATGGTCGAGGAAGCCGAGAAGTACCCCGATGTCAACTTCGTGGCCATGACCGGCGACTTCGCCGCCAACTCCGACCTCGATAACTTCTACAATGCGTTCACCGCTGTTTACCAGAGCCGCTATGTCTCCGGCGTTGTCGCTGGCATGAAGGTTAAGGAGCTGGTCGAGTCCGGCACCCTGACCCCCGAGACCCAGCCCGACAGCTTCACCGCTGATGGCAAGGTCAAGATCGGCTACGTCGGCGCTTACAACTACGCCGAGGTCGTCTCCGGCTACACCGCTTTCTTCCTGGGTGTCCAGAGCGTTTACCCCGATGTTGAGATGGAAGTCATGTACACCAACTCCTGGTTCGACATCGACAAGGAGGGCGCTGCCGCTGAGGCTCTGATCGCCAACGGCGCTGTCATCATCGGCCAGCACGCTGACTCCACCGGTGCTCCCGCCGCTACCCAGAAGCTAAAGGATTCCGGCAAGATCTGCTACTCTGTCGGTTACAACATCGATATGCTGGCCACCGCTCCCACCGCTGCCCTGACCTCCGCCACCAACGTCTGGAAGGTCTACTACAAAGAGCTGTTCGAGGGCGCCCAGGCTGGCAGCATCCCGCAGGATTGGTGCAAGGGCTACGAGGATGGCGCTGTTGCCATCACCGACCTTGGCCCCGAGTGCGCTGACGGCACCGCCGAGAAGGTCGCTGAGGTCGAGGCTGCTCTGAAAGACGGCAGCCTGCATGTCTTCGACACCAGCAAGTTCACCGTTGGCGGCGAGACTGTTACCACCGCTCCTGTTGACCTGACCTACTATGATTACAGCACCGGTTCTCCCGTTGCTGTCTACCAGGGCGAGACCAAGGAGGCTATCTCCGACGGTTACTTCCATGAGGGCGAGCTGCGCGCAGCCCCCACTTTCTCCCTGCGCATTGACGGCATCATCGAAGATGCTGACCCTGTTGCCTGATCGCTGACAGGTACCCAAGAGGGAAGACTGCGGCAAATCCGCAGCCTTCCCTTTTGGTGGTTTTATAAAATGTTTCTTCCTTTAAATAACCCTGAAAAAATAACCTGTGAGAGGAGCCTGCAGAATGGCGCAGACCGAATACGCCGTGCGTTTGCAGCACGTCACCAAGACCTTTGGCCCTGTGGTGGCTAACAAGGATGTCTCGCTGAGCGTGCGCCGGGGCGAGATCCTGGCCCTGCTGGGGGAAAACGGCAGCGGCAAGACGACCCTGATGAACATGATCGCCGGCATCTACTACCCCGATGAGGGCGAGATCTACGTGGGGGACAAGGCTGTTACCATCCGCTCCCCCCGCGATGCGCTGGATCTGGGCATCGGCATGATCCACCAGCACTTCAAACTGGTGGATGTGTTTACCGCCACCGAAAACATCGCCCTTTCCATGGGCGGCGGCAGGTTCGACCTGAAAAAGGTCCACGAAAAAGCCCGCGCCATCTGCGAAAAATACCAGTTTGCCCTGGATCTGGACCAGAAAGTCTACGAGATGAGCGTCAGCCAGAAGCAGACGCTGGAGATCGTCAAGGTGCTGTACCGCGGTGCGGACATCCTGATCCTGGACGAGCCCACCGCCGTGCTGACCCCCCAGGAGACCGAGCGCCTCTTCACGGTCATCCGCAACATGAAAGCCGACGGCAAGGCCGTCATCATTATCACCCACAAACTGCACGAGGTGCTGGCCATCAGCGACCGCGTGGCCATCCTGCGCAAGGGTGAGTATGTGGGCGATATTGCCACCAGGGACGCTGACGAAGCCACCCTGACCGCCATGATGGTGGGTGAAAAAGTGGAACTGAACATCGAGCGCCCCGAACCCGTGAACCCGGTCAAGCGCCTGGACATCCAGCACCTGACCGTCCGCAGCGCCGACGGCATCACCGTGCTGGACGATGCCAGCTTTGATGTGTACGGCGGCGAAATCTTGGGCATTGCCGGTATCTCCGGCAACGGTCAGAAGGAACTGCTGGAGGCCATCGCCGGATTGCAGCCCACCCAGCGCGGCGCCAGCGTGGAGTATTACGCTCCTGACACTTCCGCCCCGGTGCAGCTCATCGGCAAAAGCCCCAAGGCCATCCGGGAGGCAGGCATCCACCTGTCCTTCGTGCCGGAGGACCGCCTGGGCATGGGTCTGGTCGGCTCCATGGGCATGACCGATAACATGATGCTGAAAAGCTACGGCAAGGGCCATTCGCCCATCGTGGACCGTAAGGCTCCCCACGACCTGGCCGAGACGATTAAAAAAGAGCTGAACGTTGTAACGCCGGATTTGAACACCCCGGTCTCCCGCCTGTCCGGCGGCAACGTGCAGAAGGTGCTGGTCGGCCGTGAGCTGGCCGCTGACCCCATTGTGCTGATGACCGCCTACGCCGTGCGCGGCCTGGACATCAACACCTCCTACACGATCTACCACCTGCTGAACGAGCAGAAGAAAAAAGGCGTCGCCGTCATCTATGTGGGCGAGGACCTGGACGTGCTGCTGGAGCTGTGCGACCGCATCGTCGTGCTTTGCGGCGGCAAGGTCAACGGCATCCTGGATGGCCGCAAGACCACCAAGGAGGAAGTCGGCAACCGCATGACCAATCTGGTAAAGGAGGTTAAGGCATGAGTCAGTCCAGTACCGCAGTGCGTGAACCGCTGCTGCGTATTGCCAAGCGCGAGGGCACCACGATGCCCCAGAAGATCGCGGTGCGTGCCATTGCCATTTTGCTGGCATTGGTCGTAGATGCGCTGTTTATCTACTTCGTCACCGGTCTGAACCCGCTGGCCGTCTACGGTGTTATGTGGGGCGGCACCTTTGCCAACATGACCCGCTTCAGCTGGATGCTGCGCGACCTGTCCATCCTGCTGTGCGTCGGCATCGCGCTGGCGCCTGCCTTTAAGATGCGCTTTTGGAACTGCGGCGGCGAAGGTCAGATCCTGATCGGCGGCCTGATCGCCGCGCTGGTCATGGTCTACCAGGGCAACAACCTGCCCACTCCGGTGTTGTTTGCGGCTATGACCATCGGCAGTATGGCCGCCGGTGCGCTGTGGGGCTTTGTGCCCGCCTGGTTCAAGTCCCGCTGGGGTACCAACGAGACGCTGTTCACCCTGATGATGAACTACGTTGCCACGAGCATTGTTGCCTGCATGACCAACATCATGCGCGGCCAGGCCTCCAGCCTGGGCACCTTGAACAAGGCTACCAAGGCAGGCTGGTTCCCCATCATTATGGGCCAGCGCTACACCATTAACATCATCGTTGTCATCGTGCTGACCTTTGCCATGTATGCCTACCTCAAGTTCTCCAAGCAGGGCTATGAGATCAGCGTTGTGGGCGAAAGCGAGAATACTGCCCGCTATGCCGGCATCAATGTCCGCCGCGTTACGGTGCGCACCATGCTCATCTCCGGCGCGGTCTGCGGCCTGTGCGGCTTCCTCATCGTCGCCGGTAAGGACCAGACCATTGCCACCACCTCAGCAGGCGGCCGCGGCTTTACGGCCATCATCGTGGCCTGGCTGGCCAAGTTCAACACCTTCTATATGGCGCTGATCTCCTTCCTGCTCGTCTTTTTGGAGCGCGGCGCATCCGAGATCGCTTCGGCCTACTCGCTGAATGAGTATGCCGCCGACATCATCACCGGCATCATCCTGTTCTTCATTTTGGGCAGTGAATTCTTCATCAACTACCGCCTCATCCTGCGCGGCGCACATAAGGAGGGCAAGTGATATGCACAGCAGTTTAATTGCATGGATCATGCGCGCTATCCCCTTTGGCACCATCATTATGTACGGCGCATTGGGCGAGACCGTGACCGAGAAATCCGGCAACCTGAATCTGGGCGTGCCCGGCATCATGTATTTGGGCGGCTTTGCCGGTTTTGCCAGCGCCTGGGCCTATGAGAACACCGCCGCCAACCCTAACGGGCTGGTCAGCATCCTGATCGCCACACTCTGCGCCATTGCAGCCTCGATGCTGGGCGGCCTGATCTACGCCTTCCTGACCATCTCCCTGCGCGCCAACCAGAACGTCACCGGCCTGGCGCTGACCACTTTCGGCAAGGGCGTGGCCAACTTCTTCGGTGTCTTTATCCTGGACGGTGCCAGCTACTCTGCTGCCCCTGTTGCCAACAAGGCCTTCGCCGCCAAGATCCCGGTGCTGTCGGGTCTGGGCACCGTGGGGCAGGTCATCTTCTCCTACGGCTTTCTGGTGTACGCCGCCATCGTGCTGGCGGTGGCCATGCACTGGTTCCTCACCCGCACCCGCGCGGGTCTGAACCTGCGCGCTGTGGGCGAGAACCCCGCCACCGCGGACGCCGCCGGCATTAACGTTACACTGTACAAGTATCTGTCCACCTGCATCGGCGCAGGCATCTGCGGCATCGGCGGCCTGTACTACGTGCTGGACTACAACCAGGGCATCTGGGCTACCACCGGCCAGATCGAAGCTTTGGGCTGGCTGGCCGTGGCGCTGGTCATCTTTACTACCTGGAAGCCGCTCAACGCCATCTGGGGTGCCTACCTGTTCGGCATGCTGTACTGGCTGTATCAGTTCCTGCCCACGCTGCTGGGCATCACGCTGGCCAGCTACATGACCGACCTGGTGCAGATGCTGCCCTACGTCGTCACCGTGCTGGTGCTGATCGCCGTTTCCATGCGCAAAAAGAAAGAGGACCAGCCCCCCGCACACCTGGGTCTGCCTTACTTCCGCGAGGAACGCTGAAACATTGCATGCAAAAAAAGAGGAGCCTGCTGTCAGGCTCCTCTTTCTGTTTGTGGGCAGGGGATAGCTTAGTAGTTCTTGCTCTTCAGCTCAAAATAGCTCTGGGGATGGGCGCATACCGGGCACTTGAGTGGGGCGTGCTGGCCGATATAGGTGTAACCGCAGTTGCGGCACTGCCAGACCTGCTCGGTCTCGCGGGCGTAGACCTTGCCGGCCTCGATATTGGCGGCCAGCTGCTTGTAGCGTTCCTCGTGGTCCTTCTCGATAGCGGCCACCATCGTGAACAGCGCGGCGATCTGGGTAAAGCCCTCTTCCTTGGCTTCGGCGGCCATGCGCGGGTACATCGAGGTATGCTCCTCGTTCTCGCCGGCGGCGGCCATCTTCAGGCAGGTCAGGGTGTCGGGGATCTCGCCGTTTTCCATCAGCAGTTTGAACCAGATCTTGGCGTGCTCTTTCTCGTTGTTGGCGGTTTCGGTAAAGATCGCGGCCAGCTGCTCATAGCCCTCTTTCTTTGCCTTGGATGCGAAGAAGGTGTACTTGTTGCGGGCCTGGCTTTCACCAGCGAAAGCCTCCCACAGGTTTTTCTCTGTCTTGCTGCCTCTCAGTTCCATAGTATTGCCTCCATTTATAATATTTTTTAATTTTTAGGAATTTGTCTTGATTTACTTCTATTATACCGAATTTCCGGGGCTTGTCAAGCCAAATTTCAGGAATAATTATTGGTTGCTTTGCACAAAGCTTGACAGCGGCGCGGCTTTCGTGTATTGTATATTTAAGATAAAATCTTAATTTGAAAGGAGTGCTTTCCATGACCCGTCAACGCGCCCTGATCTTAGACATCATGCGCGAGAAAAGCCCCCAGCACCTGACGGCGGACGAGCTGTTTAATGAGGCCCGGCTGCGGATGCCCCACATTGCCCGAGGCACGGTGTACCGCAACTTAAAGATGATGGAGCTGGACGGTGAGGTCGGCCACCTGGAAATGCCCGGCGGCCCCGACCGGTACGATTACAACCCCAGCCCCCACGGCCACCTGCTGTGCGACGGCTGCGGTCACCTGGCGGACCTGCCGGTAGTGGGCCTGATGCGGGAGGTGGAGGCGGCCATCGGCACCGAGGTGCGCGGCTATACATTGACCATCCACTACCTGTGCCCCAAGTGCCGCGCGGCCAAGCCTGCGGATGAATAACAAGAAAGAAGGCTTTGCTATGGCCAAACAGCGCGACCCTGTGCTGGACAGCATGCGCGGCATCGGCATTGTGCTGATGGTGCTGGGGCACGCGGGGTTCCCCGGTTCCAGCTTTATCTATTTATTCCACATGGCGCTCTTTTTTATGCTCAGCGGGTGGTTTTTCTCTCCCCACACGGGCGAAAGCGCCCATCGGCTGGCCCGCTTTGCCAAGCGCAAGGTGGTCACGCTGTGGCTGCCCTTTGTGGCGGCCAATACGGTGTACACCCTGCTGACCAACCTGTTTTTAAAAGTAAACATCCTGACAGGGGACGAGCGTATCCTCGATCTGCCCGGCAACCTTGTCACCACGCCGGTGACCATCAAGGACATTATCGGCCGCACAGCCCACTGGAGCGTTTTTGACGGCGGCACCCAGCTGGGCGGCGCTATGTGGTTCATTCAGGCGCTGTTCCAGATATCTCTATTGTATGCGGGCGTAGAGTTTTTGTTGAAAAAACTGCTGCGCAGCGGCGATACGCTGATCCCGCAAGGGCTGCTTGCCGGCGTGCTGCTCTGGCTCGGCTGGCAGGCCCAGCGCATTGGCTGGAACGTCTGGGGCCTGGGCATTGCGGCCAGCTGCTACTGCCTGTTTTACTTGGGTGTTGTACTGCACCGGGTGCAGCATCCCCATGGCCCGGCGCGCGGAGCGCTGTGCTGCGCCGGGGCCTTTGTGGTGCTGCTGGTGCTGGGGCAGTTCGGCAGCGTAGGCCTGGCGGGCAACAGCTACCCTGGCCCGCTCTACCTGCTGGCGGCCAGCCTGGCGGGTTGGATGCTGGTGTATGAGGGTGCCCACCTGCTGGCGCGCGTGCCTGCGGTGAGCGGCGCTTTCAGCGCACTGGGGCGCGCCACGATGCCCATTGTGATCTTGCATTTTCTGGCGTTCAAGCCCGTCACCTGGCTGGGCCTGCTGGCCACTGGCGGCGAGAGCTATCTGCTGGCGGCATTCCCCATCTACTTTACCGGCGGGGCCTGGTGGGTGGCCTACACGGCGGCCGGCCTTGCGCTGCCGCTGCTGGCTTACGCGGTGTGGGTCCGCCTGAAAAAGGCGGTGCGCCGTGGCTAAGCAGTATTACCAGGGCGAAACCTTTGACAATGTGGCGCCGGATTTTCTGCATGATGCCGAGTTCAACGACTGCACGTTTATCAACTGCCGCTGGAGCGGTGCGCGCATTACGGCGTGCAGCTTTCTCGGCTGCACCTTCGACCGCTGTGCCTGGAGCGACGTGGTGTTTAGCTTTTGCCAGATGAGCGACGCCTGGCTGCTGCACTGTGCCTTCCGGTCCATTGCCTGGGGCGGCCTGCAGGGACGCAGTGCCCTGGTGCAGCCTTTTGGCAGGGCCGAGCAGTGCGAGTTCCGCTACAATGAGTTTTCCGGCATGGCGCTGAAGCAGTTTGATTTCAGTAAATGTACCTTTGGCGACTGCGTGTTTGACGATTGCAAACTGGCGGGCGCGGATTTCCGCGGCGTGGCCCTGAGCAGCACGGCGTTTAGCCGATGCGACCTGCAAAAGGCGGATTTCCGCGAGGCCACCGGCTACCGCATCGACCCCAGTGACAACCAGATGAAAGGTGCGCGGTTCAGCTTCCCGGATGTGATCGCACTGCTGAACGGGTTTGGGCTGGTCATCGAATAACTTACCTTTTCTTATAAGAAAAGGTAAGCGAAAAGAATTTTAATCGAACTTAGAGCAAAAGAGGAGCCTGATGAAAGGTTCCTCTTTTCCGTTTTTGTGCTGCAAAAAATGCGGAAAAAATCTTTCCCAAACCTGTTGACAAAACCCTAGCGGCATGGTATAGTATCATCGTTAGTTAAAACTAACCTATGACCCCCTTACAATGAATTTCCTGCAACCATAGCCCGTACAGTGCGGCTCTCTCCCCGTGCTGTGCGGTTTTATGGGGATTACGGTTAGCAGAAACTAACTAATGCACTTTAAAGGAGCCGAGCCTATGCCTGCCCCCACTCACGTCACGGTCAGCCCCCGCAGCTTTGCCTGCGATCTTGCCACGATCTGTGCGCCTACCCTGGCAGGCCTCAAGCCCGCCAGTCTCTTCCGTTACCAGCCGGCCTCCGGCCAGGATGGTACGGCTATGGCGGTGGCCTGGCACGCCCTGCTGGCACCCCGCGGTGTGACCGTCCGTGTGCTGAAAGCCTGCCCCGTAACCGGCGCGGTGCTGGTCTATGTGTACCGCCCCACCCAGGTGGCTGCCATCTTGCAGCGCGGCGATGTGCAGGACTTTCTGCAAAGCGAGGGCTACACCCCCGGCAATGCTGAATCGATGCTGGCACAGCTCTCCCAGCGGCTTTGCTGTGAGGAGGACTTTCCCCACGAGATCGGCGTGTTCCTGGGCTACCCGCTGGCAGATGTCATCGGCTTCATTCAGAATCGCGGCAAAAACTTTACGGCCTGCGGCTACTGGAAGGTCTACACCGACCCCGCCGCCGCCCAAAAAGCCTTTGACCGCTATAAAAAGTGCGAGCGGATCTACGCCCGCTGTTATTACAACGGCACCCCGATCCGGCAGCTGACTGTGGCTGCCTGAACGTGGACATACTTACTATTAATTACTATTAAATGTATAGTAGCAACGAAAGGAAGAAACGATTATGAGCAAGATCGCAGTAGTTTATTGGAGCGGCACCGGCAATACCGAGGCTATGGCTGACCTGGTGGCAAACGCTGCACAGTCCGCAGGTGCAACTGTGGACAAGATGACCAGCGCTGAGTTCAATGCGGCTGACGCTGCTAATTATGACGGCTTCGCCCTGGGCTGCCCCGCTATGGGCGCTGAGCAGCTCGAGGAGAGCGAGTTCGAGCCGATGTATCAGGATCTGCGCGGCTCCCTGTCCGGCAAGCCAGTCGGCCTGTTCGGCAGCTACGGCTGGGGCGACGGCGAGTGGATCCGCACTTGGGCTGAGGATGCTCAGGCTGCCGGTGCCCGGCTGGTGGCTGACCCCGTTATGGCCAACGGCGCACCCGATGGCGATGCCACTGATGCCTGCAACGCCCTGGGCACTGCCCTGGCCAACGCCTGATACGCAAAGCAGCCGAGGCAACACCGCACAATTTCCGCCTGACGGCTTAAGCACCGCTCCAGCGGCTGCGGCGCACCGTCTGCGTTGCAAAAATGCTCGAGAATGTCGGGTTGCGGTACCCGCATCGTGCTTCGGGGACAAAAGCCCCTCGCACTCTGCGACCGCTGCCCCTGCTTCGGTTCGCTGTATCCGCCACCGGCGGCGCTCACCTTTGCAGCACAAAGTATTATCTGCGCTTTTTGCTTAGCAGCCGCCGCACCTCGCTCGCCGTATCGGCACTTAAAATTGTGCGGTATTGCCTCAAGTTTAAATTTTCCAACCATTGCCTTTCTCCTGAACATTGATCCCATATACAAAACCGGCGCACTGTGGCAGCAGCGCGCCGGTTTTGTTGTAGCGGGGCGGGGGAGTGGGCGGTATCCCCAAAGTGCCTGCTTGACAAAACCATGAGGTTAGTGTATTCTAAACACGGAATTAGCAAGTGCTAACTTGGAGGGAAGTATATCTATGGCAAATATTATTATTGTATTGATTTTGGCCGCCCTGGTCGGCTATGGCATTTACAGCTATGTACATCACCTGACCCGCGGCGGCGGCTGCTGCGGCGAGCGTGACGCCGCCGCTAAAAAGGTCAAGGTCGAGGACCACAACAAGGCCCACTACCCCCACACCCTTGTGATGGGCGTGGACGGCATGACCTGCCAGAACTGCCAGCGCCATGTGGAAAACGCGCTGAACGTGATGCCCGGCACCTGGGCCGCCGTGGACCTGGCCGCCCAGAACGTCACCATTCTGACCAAGGACGAGGCTGACGAGGACGCCATCCGCCAGGCCATCCGCGATGCCGGTTACCTGCCGCTTCGCACCACCAGCAAAGTGTAAGGCTGCAACATTGTACCTGCGCCGCCGCCGAAAACGATGGCGGCATTTTTGTGTTTACGATAAAAGGAACTGCTTATGATGATCGACAAACGCCTCATCGGGATGATGGGAGACTCGAAACGTTACATCGCCAAAAACGTGGCGCTGCAATGGCTGGCTCTGGCCGCCAATGTGGCCATGATCTTTGCGGTCAGCCGTTATTTAGGAGCCCTGTACGACCAGCTGACCATCGGCGACACGATGGCCGGTGCCCCCAACCTGCCCTTGACGCTGGGCATCGTGGCGGCGGCGCTGCTGGTGCGTGCCGCCTGTACCCGCGGCGCGGCTGCGGCCGGCTACAACGCCAGCCGCACTGTAAAAAAGACGCTGCGCAGTGCGATTTACGAAAAACTGCTGCGCCTGGGCGGCAGCTACACCCAGGCTGTGCCCACCGCCGAGGTATTGCAGCTGGCAGGCGAAGGCGTCGAGCAGCTGGAAACCTACTTTGGCGCGTACCTGCCGCAGTTTTTCTACGCCATGCTGGCGCCTGTCACCCTGTTTGTGGTACTGGCCCCGGTCAGCGTAAAGGCAGCGGTCATCCTGATGATCTGCGTGCCGCTGATCCCGGTTTCCATCGTGGCTGTGCAGAAATTTGCCAAGCGGTTGCTGGGCAAATACTGGGGCCAGTATGCCGCCCTGGGCGATAGCTTTCTTGAAAACCTGCAGGGCCTGACCACCCTGAAGATCTACCAGGCCGACGAAGCCCGCCACCAGGCCATGAACCGCGAGGCCGAGCACTTCCGCAAAGTGACGATGAAGGTGCTGACCATGCAGCTGAACTCCATCATCGTGATGGACATCATCGCCTACGGCGGTGCGGCGCTGGGCATCGGTATCGCTGCGCGGGAGCTGGCGGTCGGTCATGTCAGCCTGAGCGGCGCGCTCTGCATCCTGCTGCTGTCGGCGGATTTCTTCCTGCCCATGCGCGCGCTGGGGTCCTACTTCCATGTGGCCATGAACGGCATGGCCGCCAGCGATAAGATCTTTAAGCTGCTGGATCTGCCCGAAGCCGCCGGCAAGACCGCCGAGCCGGATGCCGATTGTGCCATCCACTGCCGTGACCTGCACTTTGGCTATGCTGCCGAAAAAGAGACGCTGCACGGCCTGAATCTCGACTTCTCCCGCGGCAGCTTCACCGCCCTGGTGGGCGAGAGCGGCTGCGGCAAATCTACCATCGCCGCCGTGCTGACCGGCCGCGCCGCGGGCTACACCGGCAGCGTGACCCTGGGCGGGCAGGAGCTTTCCGCCGTGAAAGAATCCGCCCTGCTCAGAAATGTAACGCTGGTCAGCCTGGGCAGCCACTTGTTCAAAGGCACGGTGGCCGAGAACCTGCGCATGGCCGCGCCCATGGCGGACGACAACGCCCTGTGGGCTGTGCTGAAGCAGGTGCGGCTGGCGGACTTCCTGCGCAGCGAAAACGGGCTGGACACCCAGCTGAACGAGGGCGGCAGCAATCTTTCCGGCGGCCAGCGGCAACGCCTGGCCCTGGCCCGCGCCCTGCTGCATGACAGCCCGGTCTATATCTTTGATGAAGCTACGTCCAATATCGACGTGGAGAGCGAGAACGACATCATGGCCCAGATCCAGGCATTGGCAGGCAAAAAGACTGTCATCCTGATCTCCCACCGCCTGGCCAACGTTACGGCGGCGGACAACATCTACGTGCTGGACCATGGCAGCCTGGCGGAACAGGGTACCCACGAAGCCCTGCTGGCGGCGGGCGGCACCTACGCCCGCCTGTGGACCCAGCAGCAAGAACTGGAAAATTACGGAAAGGAGGAAGCATCCCATGCCTGAGAATAAGAAAAAGACCCGCGGCAATCTGGCCGTTATGGGGCGTCTGGTGGGGCTGGTCAAGCCGCTGGCCCCCGTGATGGTGGCCGCCGTGCTGCTGGGCGTGGCAGGCTTCCTCTGCGCCATTTTTATCACCGTGCTGGGCGCCTACGCGCTGCTGGACAGCATCCTGCCCGGCATGCCCATCAGCCTTGGCACCGTTTGCCTGCTGCTGCCGGTGCTGGCCATCGCCCGCGGCGTGCTGCACTATGCCGAGCAGGGCTGCAATCATTTTATCGCCTTTAAGCTGCTGGCCCTCATCCGGGATAAGGTCTTCGGCGCGCTGCGCCGGCTGGCCTCGGCTAAACTGGAGGGCCGCGACCGCGGCGACCTGATCGCCGTGCTGACGGCGGACATCGAGCTGCTGGAAGTGTTCTACGCTCACACCATTTCACCCATCTGCATCGCGGTCATCGTCAGCGCCATTATGGCGGCCTTTTTGGCGGGTTACCACTGGCTGCTGGGGCTGTATGCCCTGGGGGCCTACCTGGTCATCGGCCTGCTGGTGCCGGTGGCGGCGGCCAAGTCCGCCCGCCGCAGCGGCGAGGAATTCCGCGCGTCCTTCGGTGCGCTGAACGGCTTTGTGCTGGACAGTCTGCGCGGCGTGCGGGAAAGTCTGCAGTATGGCGACGGCCCCCATCGTCTGGCTCAGATCAACGCCCGCACCGATAAACTTTCGTCGCAGGAGCGCCGCTTAAAGCTGGCGGGCGGCACGGCCCAGGCTGTCACCGGCGGCATCATTTTGCTGCTGGACGCCGGTATGCTGGCGCTGGCGGCGGGCCTTGCCCAAAGCGGCACCATCGGCTTTGACGGCTGCCTGATCGCCGTGGTGGCGCTGATGAGCAGCTTCGGCCCGGTCATTGCCCTGGCCAACCTGGGCACCGGACTGCAAAACACCTTTGCCGCGGGCAACCGTGTGCTGGACGTGCTGGACGAGCAGCCCACCGTGCGGGAAGTGACCGGCGGCGAGGACATCGCCTTTACCGGCGCTGCCTGCCGCCGTGTGACCTTTGGCTATGGCAGTGACGTGATTTTGAACGACGTATCGCTGGAAGTGCCGCAGAACTCCGTCATCGGCATCACTGGCCGCAGCGGCAGCGGCAAATCCACGCTGCTCAAGCTGATGATGCGCTTCTGGGATACGGATCTGGGCAAAGTCGAACTGTCCGGCGTGAACATTAAAAAGATCAACACCGCCAGCCTGCGCAGCGCCGAGAGCTTCGTCGAGCAGGACACCGTGCTGTTCCACGACAGCATTGAGGAAAATCTGCGCATAGCCAACCAGAACGCCACCCACGAGCAGGTGGTGGGGGCTTGCAAAAAAGCGTCCATCCACGATTTTATCATGACCCTGCCCCAGGGCTACGATACGCCGGTAGGGGAGCTGGGCAGTACCCTTTCGGGCGGCGAGCGCCAGCGTTTGGGCGTGGCACGGGCTTTTTTGCACGATGCGCCGTATATCCTGCTGGATGAACCCACCAGCAACCTGGACAGCCTGAACGAAGCGGTAATTCTAAAGAGCCTGGCCGAGGAGCGCAAGGACAAGACGGTGGTGCTGGTCAGTCATCGCGCCTCCACCATGCGCATTGCGGACCGCACCTACTCGGTAGAGAACGGGAGGATGAGCTGATGGCCGCCAAAACACCCGCCCAAAAGCGCGAGCAGGAAAAACAGACCGTGGGCCTGATGATCGAGCTGTACTGCCATGGCCACCACGGTACCAGGGGGCATGCCCTCTGCCCAGACTGTGAGGCTTTGCGCAGCTATGCCGATGCCCGGGTGGACCACTGCCCGCACATGGAGACCAAGACCTTCTGCAGTGCCTGCAAGACTCATTGCTACAAGCCCCAGATGCGGGAGGCCATCCGCCAGGTCATGCGCTGGAGCGGCCCGCGGATGATCTTCCACCACCCCGCCCTGGCGATACGGCATTTGATCGAGACGAAAAAACAGAAAAAGTAATATGCCCCTGCAAATAGGCGGCAACACGGAAAAGGCTCCCTCACAGAGGGAGCCTTTTCCGTGTAATCGCGCAGCTTGCGCCAATTCTCCAAAAAAGTTTTTGCAAATGCTATGGCAAACCCCTGCATAATATGGTATTATAATAAGCTGAAGACTTGTAGTGTGTCTGTATATAACTGTTGAGGAGTCTTTCTATTATGAACGAAACTAAAAAACTGCGCGTTGCGCTGTTTTTCGGCGGCGTATCCAGTGAGCACGAGGTCAGCTGTGTTTCGGCCTCGACCTGGCTGCGCGCCCTGGCACAGGCCCCCTGTGCCGATCGATACGAGGTGTTCCCCGTGGGCATCACCAAGCAGGGCCGCTGGCTGGCCTGCAGTCCCACGCCCGAGGCCGTGGCCGACGGCAGCTGGGAGAAGGGTGTCGACTGCACCCCCTGCGTCCTCAGCCCCGACCGCACCGACCACGGCATCTGGCTGCTGAAGGACGGCAAGGCCGAGCTGGTCCACATCGACATCTGCGCTCCCGTCATGCACGGCAAAAACGGCGAGGATGGCACCATCCAGGGCCTGTTTGAACTGGCCCGCATCCCTTACGTGGGCTGCGGCGTGCTGGGCAGCGCTGTCTGCATGGACAAAGCCGTTGCCAACACCATCATGGATGCCGCCAGTGTGCCCCACTGCAAGTGGGCCAGTGCCATCCGCGCCGAGCTGGAGGGCGACCACAAGACCCTGCTGGACAGCATTGAACAGCGCCTGGGCTACCCCATCTTCGTCAAACCCGCCAACGCCGGTTCCAGCGTTGGTATTACCAAAGCTACCGACCGTGCTGCGCTGGAGCAGGCCGTCGTGACCGCCCTGAAAGAGGATGACAAGGTCGTCTTTGAGGAGTTCATCGACGGCCAGGAGGTCGAGTGCGCCGCCATCGGCAACCCCGACGACCCCGCCACCGTCTCCACCACCCGCCCCGGCGAAATTCTGGCCGGTGCGGAGTTCTACACCTACGATGACAAGTACAAAAACGGTGTCTCTCAGACTGTCATCCCCGCCCATCTGAGCGAGGAAAAGTTGGACGAAGTCCGCACAGAGGCCCGCCGCGCGTACCTGGCCCTGGGCTGCGCCGGCCTGTCCCGCTGCGACTTCTTTGTGGAGCGCGGCACCGGCCGTGTGCTTTGCAACGAGCTGAACACCCTGCCAGGCTTTACCTCCATCAGCATGTACCCGAAACTGATGGAGCACGAGGGCCTGAGCTACGCCCAGCTGGTGGACCGCCTGCTGCAGCTGGCCCTGCACCGCCGGAAGGGGGCATACTGATGGACACCCGCCCCATCGGAGTGTTTGACAGCGGTCTGGGCGGCTTGACCGCCGTGCGCCAGCTGCGCCGCGTGCTGCCCGGCGAGGACATCATTTATTTTGGTGATACCGGCCGCGTGCCCTACGGCTCCCGCGGGCGGGAGATCATCCGCCAGTATGCCCGGCAGGACATCCGCTTTCTGCTTTCCCACGATGTAAAGTTCATTATTGCTGCCTGCGGCACAGTGTCCTCCACCTACCCGCCCGAGGAAGCCGCCCGTCTGCCGGTGCCTTTTACCGGCGTGGTGGGTGCTACGGCCCGTGCGGCGGTGGATGCCACCCGCAACGGCAAGGTGGGCATCATCGGCACGGCGGCCACGGTGCGCAGCGGTTCCTACGCGGCGGTCATCAAGGACATGAAGCCGGAGACGGAGATCGTCGCCCGCGCCTGCCCCATGTTCGTGCCGCTGGTGGAAAACGGCTATGTGAACGACGGCAACCCCGTCACCAAGCTCATCATCGCCGAGTATCTGCAGGAGGTAAAGGATGCCGGGGTCGACACCCTGATCCTGGGCTGCACCCACTATCCGCTGTTGAAAAAGATGATCGGCGATTTCATGGGCGGCGATGTCACCCTGATCGATTCCGGAAAGGTCACGGCCCAGGCGGCCGCGGCGGCGCTGGCGGATCTGGGCCTGCTGAACGGCCGCACCGAGGGCGGCAACGCCCATTACTACGTCAGCGACACGCCGGATAACTTCGACGAACTGGAACATCGCTTCCTCGGCGAATACGCTGGCGGCCCTGTTGAACAGATCGCGATTGAAACTTACTAAATAAGCATCTTCTGCCCAAAGGCCCCCCTGGGAGGATGACTCCCCACAGCGTGGGGAGATGTCGCGTAGCGACAGAGGGGTCCGGCCGCGTAAGCGGTCCTGCGAAGCGGGTGGGGGAGAGAGCCTACCCTTAAGCACAAACTTATATTTGTATAAGGGCAATACCGCATAATTCTAAGTGCCGATACGGCGAGCGAGGTGCGGCAGCTGCTAAGCCAAAAGCGCAGATAATACTTTGTGTATTATCGAGTATTTTGGCAACG
>ENA-UONW01001713-UONW01001713.1-human-gut-metagenome-genome-assembly--contig:-CS52-NODE-1713-length-24725-cov-5.560640_pt1 | contig 24725 bp, 19 predicted proteins | sample MGYA00242463_ERZ724010 | MGnify/ENA metagenome assembly ERZ724010 | reverse complement strand
GACTTCTTTTCCAAGTCCGATTGACCCGCCAATGATAAAAACCAGATGGCTCGTCCCCTGTATCCCAAGCTGTTCCACTTTTGCAGCCAGTTGTTCCGATGTGAGCTGATCTCCGTTGATTTCAAGGGTAATAACGTATGCATCTTCCTTAACGTATTTTAAGATCCGTTCCGCTTCTTTGCTGCGGATGGAATCCTCCACAGCCTCACTGGCATGCTCCACAGTCTTTTCATCGGCAACTTCGATGATCTCCAGTTTACAATACCGGCTCAGTCTTTTACTGTACTCCGCGATTGCATCTCGAAGATATTTTTCTTTTATTTTTCCAACAGTGATGATCGTAATCTTCATGGCGTACTCCGGTTACTTTTTCCTGCGGATATGGATTTCCGGGATTGCAACATTTTCGTAGGTGATCGGTTCATCCGGCTGCGGATCAGTCTCGGTATGTTCTACTTCCCCTGTATGAACCTCCGGGACTGCAAGGTTTTCACTTGCAACATCATATTTGACTTTTTCCTTTTTTCTTTTTTTCCAAAACATTTCAAAATCTCCCCATTACATTTTATAAAAAATTGATAAAGAATGTGATTGCCAGACTGTTCAGAAAGTCTGCAAATAAACTTCCTACCAGCGGGATCAGAAGATACGCCTTTACGGAAGGTACATATTTCTCACAGATTGCCTGCATATTTGCCATGGCATTCGGAGTTGCTCCCATTCCGAAGCCACAGACTCCTGCTGATAAAACTGCAGCATCGTAGTCTCTTCCCATAACAGTGAATATCACAAAATAAGCATACAGGAACATCAGCACAACCTGTCCTCCAAGCAGGGTCATCAACGGTAATGCAAGCTCTGCAAGCTGCCAGAGCTTTAACGTGATCATTGCAATTCCAAGGAATAAGGAAAGACTTATACCTCCGATGTCATTGATCTCACCCATGTAGATCGTAAATTTACCGGAATACTCTCCTACATTCCGGATCACTGCTGCAGCGATCATCGCTCCGATATAGATTGGAAAGGTCAGTCCTGTCATAGAAAGGAAATAGGACACAATCGTTCCGATCCCGATCGCAATGATCAGTTGGAATACAGCAGACGGATACATACTGGTATGTCTTTCGTGCTTCTTCTCTTCTTCCACCAGAAGGCTGTCGTCCTCTACGATGGCTGTAGATAAAAGATTTTTCTTTTCAATCAGACGCTTTCCGATGGGACCACCGATCATGCTTCCTGCGATCAGTCCAAAGGTTGCTCCCGCAGTACAGAGCGTACTTGCTCCTTTTACCCCAAAGTCTTCCAGGACCGGTCCAAAAGCACCGGCTGTACCATGACCTCCGACCATTGGGATCGATCCGGTACAAAGTCCTACGAGCGGACTGATATGCAGAAGCTTTGAAAGTCCGATTGCCATGAAATTCTGCGTCACGATCAGCACGACTACCAGTCCAAGGAATACGATCAATGACTTTCCGCCACTTTTCAACACTTTCAGATTCGCCTGGAATCCTACAGATGTAAAGAAAAAGACCATGCAGACTTCTTTCAGAATATCGTCAAATTCAAATTCTGCAATCCCGGTGGCATAACAGATGCACGTAAAAATTGCAAAAAGTACTCCGCCGATCACCGGTGCCGGTATGCAGAATCTTTCCAGGACACTGCAACGCTTCTTTAAAAATTTTCCTAACATCAGCACGACTACCGCAACGGCAATCGTCTGATACATATCTAACTGAATCTTCATTCTATTTCTCCCGTTCTTATGCTATTCTTCGTTCATGCTGATCCCATGTTCTTCATAGTAAACGGCTGCCCCGTCATGAAATGGGATCGTGATTCCCTCTGTTGCCTGGCTCTCATCAAGTGAAATATCTGTTGGAAGAATGTACTGAAGTTCAGCCTTATTTTCAAATAAAATTTCTGTGATCTCTTTTACTTTCTTTTCTGATAATTTGTCGCTTGCGAGTAATACTGCCTTTACTCCTACTGTTCTGACAGCTTCAGTCTGCCCGACATATGTATTTTCAGGAATTTCACATTCTGTATAGAAGTCATAAGACTTCATCAGCTTGTCGATTCCCTTCTCGTCCAGATCTATGAATCGGATCTCACACTGCTTGGCAAGTTCTCCGATCACCGTTGTATAAGCACCGGCTGTACAGAACATGGCATCAATCTCTTTCTTTTTCAACTGTTCGACCGCGTCTGTATAATCCAGATTCACCTCGGTTACTAACCGTTCTGACAGACCGTACGCTGCCAGGATCTGCTCTGCATTCTTCTCTGTTCCTGACTCTTCTTCTCCAACACTGACTGTCTTTCCCTGCAGATCTTCTACTGACCGGATGTCCGAATCAGCACGTACTACAATCTGGCACGCCTCCGTATATAACCCTCCGACAGCGGAATATCCCTGATACTTCTTATCATTTTCAAACATTCCCACTCCGTAATATGCATCATTGATGATATCTGCCTGTGCGATGGCCATCTGAACATACTCGTCTGACAAAAGCCGTACATTCGCGGCAGACCCTGCTGTTGTCTTTACTTCTATCGAGCAGTCAGCACTCTCTGATTCTATAATTTCTGCAAAAGCATCACTGAACATATGGTAAGTTCCACCCAGTCCGGCTGCTCCGAACCGGATCGTGCCGGAACTGCTGCCACAACCGGTCAGCATCAGTACTGCCATTCCGAAAGCAAGTAATTTCTTTTTCATATGCATCTCCTCCTTGTTTCTCTCTTTTTCCTTTTATACATCTGCGATCTCATACATATACAGTTCATGCAAAGCTCTCGTCGCACAGATATACTCTGCCTGCTGTCTCAAAGGATTCTGCTCCTTGCCTCTCACCGCAAAGACCTGATCAAATTCGAGACCTTTTGCAAGATAAAAGGTCGTTACTGTCAGTCCCTTTTTAAAGGAGGAACTGTTCTTGTCAATATAGGCGACTTCCGCTCCCCGCAATTTCAGAAGACGGTTCAGCTCCAGGGCTTCTTCCTCCGTCATAGTAAGAAGTGCCGCCGTTTCAAACTCCTCATTCAGATTTTCCTGAACTGCATCCAGCAGGAAGTCCTCCGATGCAAACGTCTGCTCTGCAACTTCTTTTCCATGCCTGTCCAGAAGGATCAGATCCTCTATGCCACTGATCTTTGCTGCATACTCGGCAATCTCAACCGTATTCCGGTAACTTTTATTCATCTCAATCTTATGAAGATCCCGTCCAAGAATCCGTGGAAGAAATTTCAGGACATCCTGCTGCCGGACATCCATTGTCTGAGCCCGGTCTCCAAGAATCGTCATCTTACAGGAAAATAAATTGGCAAGGATCGTATATTGCAAATATGAGTAATCCTGCATCTCATCAATCACCAGATGCTTAATATTTTTATGCGAATGATTTCCACCTTCCAGTCTGTACTTCAGATACAACATCGGAAATACATCCTCATACGGGATTTTCCGTCTCTCATACTCTGCTCCGGACAGCGGATCAAGTCCACACTCTTCCAGCAACTGGCAATAAATCCTGTAAAGATCCTTCGTCACATACATTTTATCGAATTTTTGCTGTAAAAGCAATTTATCATCATCAGAAATATTCCGTCCTCTTAATGTCTCCCATTCATCGATAAAATAATCTCTTACTAAATCCATCCTCTTCAGAAGTGGTGTCTCGGTAAATTTATAATAGAACAGCTTCAGTATCTCTTCTTCTGTCATTACCGTTCCCCGATACTCAACCGGACGGAAATCCATCAGGGAATCCTCCAGCATTGCAAGAAATCCTTCGATTTCTCCGACAAATTCTGCTGACTGCTTCCAGTCAGCCCGCCGCAGTGCTTCCTGATCCGGAAATTTCATAATTCGTTCCAACTGGTCGTATTTATCTTCACAGTCTGCCGCAGTATTTTTCAGTTCTTTATAAGCAAACAAATCAAAACTCATCTCCCGGATATTTTCTTCACCCAGTTCAGGAAGAATATGCGAAATATAATCTGCAAAAACTCCGTTCGGTGACAGAATCAGAATATTGGAAGATTTCAGATTTTCCCGCTCATGATATAAAAGATATGCGATCCGATGGAGTGCAATGGAGGTTTTGCCACTCCCTGCCGCACCCTGGATCACCAAAATCCGGTCTCTGGTATTGCGGATGATTGCATTCTGCTCCTTCTGGATCGTACGGACGATATTCTTTAATTTTACATCACTGTTCGTGCCAAGCTCCTTTTTCAGAATATCATCGTCAATCTTTGTATCGCTTTCGAACTCATAGATCATTTTTCCATTTTTGATCTTATACTGCCATTTGGAAAGGATCTCACCCTGTATTTCACCGGCAGGAGCCTGATAAACCGCCGGTCCTTTATCGAAATCATAAAATAAGCCACTCACAGGAGCTCTCCAGTCATAAACCAGTGGCTGCATCCCGGCTTTCTCAGCGAAATTTCCAATGCCGATATAAAATGGCTCTGCCTCTTCTTCCCCGTCAAACACGAAATCAACTCTTCCAAAAAAGGGAGAGTCCAGCATTTTTTCAAACCGGTGCTTTAACTGCAGTTTTTCCTGATTTGCATTGACCTGATGGAGCAGTGCCTGCTGATTATCATAATCTTCATAGCCATACTCATCCATCTCGGTATAATTTTCCCAATAATACTCCTGCATATTATCGATCTCTTTCTGTCCGTCAGAGAGAGACTTTCTGATCTCATCCAGTCTTTTCTTTAATTTCAATTCTACTTCTTCAAGAAAATAACTTCCGTTGAATCTTCTGTCGTTCTTATAATTTGTCATGTATTCCCCCAGAAATTTATTTACTGTATTTTTGATATGACATCAAAGATAAATGCCCTTTCTCTCTGATATCATATCCACTGGCTTTTTATTCTATCATAAATCCGACGAATTGTATCGTAAAAAAAGAAATCCCATGATCTTTCTTATTCCTTCAAAGGATAAGAAGAAAATCATGGGATTTTCTTTTTCACTGGTTCTATAACCTTATACCAGTCTCGTTAAAGATTATTTATTTTTCAGATATTCATCAATACCTTTCGCACCTGCTTTACCGGCTCCCATTGCAAGGATAACTGTAGCAGCACCGGTAACGGCATCTCCTCCGGCAAATACACCTTCTTTTGAAGTCTGGCCGTTCTCTTCCTCTGCAACGATACATTTTCTGCGGTTTGTCTCAAGACCTTTTGTTGTAGAAGAGATCAGTGGGTTCGGAGAAGTTCCAAGAGACATGATCACTGTATCAACTTCGATATCATACTCTGATCCTTCGATCTCAACCGGACGTCTTCTTCCTGAAGCATCTGGCTCACCAAGCTCCATCTTAACAACGGTCATGCTTGTGATATTTCCCTTTTCATCAACATTGATCTTCTTCGGGTTTGTCAGAAGGTCAAAAATGATGCCCTCTTCTTTTGCATGATGTACTTCTTCTGCTCTGGCCGGAAGTTCTGCCTCGCTTCTTCTGTATACAATATGTACTTCTGCACCAAGTCTGAGTGCTGTTCTTGCTGCATCCATTGCAACATTACCGCCACCGACAACGGCAACTTTCTTGCCTGCTGCGATCGGTGTATCATAATCTTCACGGAATGCTTTCATCAGGTTGCTTCTTGTCAGATACTCATTTGCAGAGAAGACTTCATTTGCATTCTCTCCCGGAATACCCATAAACATCGGAAGACCGGCTCCTGAACCGATAAATACTGCCTCAAATCCCTCTTCTTCCATCAACTGGTCGATCGTAGTGGATTTACCGATCACAACATTCGTCTCAAATTTGACACCAAGCTCTTTTACCTTCTCGATCTCTTTTGCAACAACTTTCTGCTTTGGAAGACGGAACTCAGGGATACCATATACAAGTACTCCTCCGAGTTCATGCAGAGCTTCAAATACAGTTACATCATAACCTAGCTTTGCCAAATCTCCTGCACAGGTAAGTCCGGACGGACCGGAACCGATGACTGCAACTTTATGACCATTCTTTGTCTCTGCACACTCCGGCTTAATATCATGCTCCAGAGCGTAATCCGCAACAAATCTCTCAAGCTTTCCGATAGAAACTGCTTCACCTTTAATACCACGGACACATTTTCCCTCACACTGGGACTCCTGTGGGCAGACACGTCCACAGATAGCCGGAAGGGCACTGGACTTACCGATCACCTTATAAGCCTCTTCGATATTTCCTGCTTTTACCTCCTGAATAAATGCAGGGATATTGATGGATACAGGACATCCCTGGATACATCTTGCATTCTTACAGTTCAGACATCTCGTTGCCTCTTCCATTGCCTCTTCTTTATTGTATCCAAGACATACTTCTTCAAAGTTGGTAGCACGTACCTTTGGTTCCTGTTCTCTTACAGGTACTTTTTTCATCATATCAGCCATTACTCGTCACCTCCACAATGTCCGCATCCGCCATGATGGGTATCGCCTTCCTGAAGTTTCAGCATTGCACGACCCTCTTCAGACTTATACATCTGGCTTCTCTTCATTGCCTGATCAAAATCAACAAGATGTCCGTCAAATTCAGGGCCATCTACGCAGGCAAATTTAATCTCATCGCCAACCTGAAGACGACAGGCGCCGCACATACCTGTTCCGTCTACCATGATCGGGTTCATGCTGACGATCGTCGGGATCTCAAGCTTCTTCGTAAGCAGACATACGAACTTCATCATGATCATTGGTCCGATTGCAACACAGACATCATACTTTTTGCCCTCACCGACCAACTCTTCGATCATGGTCGTAACCATACCTGCGTGACCATAGGATCCATCATCTGTACACGGATAATAATTTCCTGCAACTGCTTTCATCTCATCTTCAAGGATCAGCATATCTTTCGTCTTGGAACCAACGATAACATCTGCTTCAATGCCATGCTCTCTGAGCCATTTTACCTGTGGATATACCGGAGCAGCTCCTACACCACCTGCTACAAAAAGCATTTTTTTCTTCTTCAGTGTCTCCAGATCTTCTTCTACAAATTCTGATGGACATCCCAGCGGACCTGTAAAGTCACGGAAATAGTCTCCTTCTTTCAGTTCTCCCATCTTCGTTGTGGAAGCTCCTACTTCCTGGACAACGATCGTGATCGTTCCTGCTTCTCTGTCATAATCACAGATTGTCAGAGGAATACGTTCTCCCTTTTCGTCCATCTTCACGATAATAAACTGACCCGGCTGACAGTGACTTGCAACACGCGGTGCATGAACATCCATCAGAAAGATCTTGTCGGCCAGTCTTCTAGCTTTTACAATCTTATACATGATTCTCCTCCTTGTAAATAATTACCCTTTTTTTATAATACGCTAACCCCTGTCGAAATTCAAGCATAACATAAAGGCAGACACCCGGAAAAAGTGTCTGCCCCTCTTTTCTTCGGAATCAGGTCCGGATCTCTGTCCGGTTTAGAAATCAACCTCTGTTCCGTAATATGTACATGTAAGAAGTTTTGCCATAGCGGCAGGATCAATGGCACGCGGATTTGATCCCGTACATGCATCGCCAACTGCCAGTTCTGCGATCTTGTCTACCTTCTCCTTGAATTCATCCTCATTAATACCGAAGTCTTTCAACGTCTTAGGAATGTTAAGTCTTACATTGAAATCATCAATCTTCTCAATAAGACTGTTGATCAGTGCCTTCTCAGATGTTCCCGGAAGACCCATTCTGCGGGCGATCTCAGCATAACGCTTTGCAGCTACAGGATCTTTTGCGTTATATTGGATAACATACGGCAGATAAATTGCATTTGCACAACCATGCGGAATATGACCTGTTGAGAAAGCTGCACCTGTCTTATGAGCCATGGAGTGGACGATTCCAAGCAATGCATTGGAGAATGCCATTCCTGCAAGGCACTGTGCATAGTGCATCTGCTCTCTTGCAACCATATCGCAATGATAAGATGCCGGCAGATAATCAAGAACCATCTCGATTGCCTGTAATGCAAGCGGATCCGTGAAAGGTCCGTTCAGCGTGGATACATATGCCTCAATCGCATGAGTCAGGGCATCCATACCTGTATATGCAACCTGCTTTACCGGAAGTCCTGATACAAGGTCAGGATCAACGATGGCTACATCCGGTGTGATATTGAAGTCAGCCAGCGGATATTTTACTCCTGTCTGATAATTCGTGATAACGGAGAATGCTGTAACCTCTGTAGCTGTTCCTGATGTAGAAGGAATTGCTGCAAATTTTGCTTTCTGTCTCAGTTCAGGGAAACTGAACGGAGTAATGATATCTTCAAAGGAGACCTCTGGATATTCGTAGAATACCCACATTGCTTTTGCAGCATCAATCGGTGATCCACCGCCCATGGCAACGATCCAGTCCGGCTCAAACTCACGCATCACCTCTGCACCCTTCATAACGGTCTCAACAGACGGATCCGGCTCAACACCCTCGATCAACCTTACTTCCATGCCGCCCTCTTTCAGGTAGTTTACTGCCCGGTCAAGGAATCCCTGACGCTTCATAGATCCTCCACCGACAACAAGACAGGCTTTCTTTCCTTTCAGATTCTTCAGTTCTTCAAGACAGCCTTTTCCATGATAAATGTCCCTTGGTAAACAAAATCTACTCATAACAAATCTCTCCTTTTTATGTAGTATTGTTATTTTTTTAACATGTATATTATATCTCTCTGCACGCAAAAAAGCAACCCTGTTTTTGGAAATTTTGTATAAATTCCAGGTAAAACAGAGTTGCCTTATAGTAACTTTACACAGAACCTCTTTCTGCATAAAATTTATTCTGCCGAAGGCTTTGGAATATAGGTCTTGCTTGTCATGGCTGTCGCTTTTCCATTCTGATTATTGATCAGTACTACATTAAAAGTTACCTTTGCATCCAGCCGCAGGTCAACCGGTGCTGTATATTTCGTGGCACCTGCATCCGGTACAGAACCATCGGTTGTATAATAAGCCGTATACCCATCCGGAACTGTCACAGTCACCTGGATCGTTCCGCTGTATGCACCCGTAGATGGAGAAACCGCCGGTGCATCAGCCACCGGGAATGCAATCGTATATTTCGCACTTGCCACAACGCTTGGCACTCCTGCCTTGTTGACAGCAATCGCCCGAATCTCAGTCACGCCTTCTTCCTGCAGAAGGATTGCCTCAGAATATTTCTGACTGGCAGTCGTCGGTTCTGACCCGTCTGTCGTATAATAAATATCTCCTCCTGTCTCGGAAGAAAGAGAAACCTGCTGAACCTCTGTATAACTGCCCTCTTTCAGACTGAATTCCGGTGCTGTGGAAACATATTTTTTTACTGCCTTAAGTACTTTACTGTCATCGCAGTCTTCCAGCAGTACAGAGATTTTATCCAGTTCATCATTTTTCACATAAAAATCAATGACTGCCTCATAAAGCTTTTCATTGGATGGCTGTGTCTCCAACGCAGTCAGATACACAGATTCTGCACTGTCCAGATCTCCCTGATCCACATAAATATCTGCAAGCCCCTTGTACGCTTCAGGCCTGGATTTGTCCTTGATCACAGCACGGTCAAAATACTTCTGTGCAACTTCGTAATTATCCTCCTGCAGTGCTGACATTCCCTTTTTCATGACTCCGGTATAAGAATTCTGATAAATCACATAAATTCCCACACCGATCAGACATACGATTAAAAAAAGAACGAGCAAAAGATTCCTTCTCTTTTTCTTTGCGGCTTCTCTCCGCTTCATTTGCTGAATCCTGCGGTATTCCGGTGAATCTTTTCTGAGATTTCCGGTCTGTTGCCTCTCCGCCTGTCTCCGGTTCTGCTGTTCTTTAGAACGACGGAGATTTTCTCTTCTTGCCTCCCTGAGCCGTTCCATCTCATTTTCATTCAGAACGCGGGTAGAACGGACACTCTGGGTCTGACTCATCTGACGCTGTCTCCGGACATCATCTGTCCGGATCTGACGGGTAGCCCCTTCTACCGAACCCTTTACTTCTCTTGCAAGAACATCATCCAGCGGGTTATAATCCGGGACCATCTGTACTTCAGCATTGCACCTGGGACAGATCAACTGACCATCCGGTATATTTGCTCCGCAATGTACACACTTCATGATCCGGTACCTCCTAGCTGCGTACAGTCTCTACACAGTTATTCATCAGCATGGCGATCGTCATCGGTCCTACTCCGCCCGGAACAGGAGTGATCGCTGATGCAACTGGTTCAACATCTGCAAAATCAACATCTCCACACAGATGATTTTCTGCATCCCGATGCATTCCGACATCAATAACAACCGCACCTTTTTTAACATAATCTGATGTTATGAAACGCTCTTTTCCGATTGCAACGATCAGAATATCTGCTCTTCTTGTCACATCTGCAAGACTCTTCGTTCTGGAGTGTGCAACCGTAACTGTTCCATTTTCCCGGAGAAGCAGTGCTGCCATTGGTTTCCCGACAATATTGCTTCTTCCGATGATCACACATTCCTTTCCGGCAATCTCTATTCCCGAACGCTTCAGCAACTGGATCACACCGGCCGGAGTGCAGGATAAAAATCCCTTTTCCCCGATCCACAGTCTTCCCACACTTTCAGGATGGAATCCATCCACGTCCTTATCAGCCGAAATCGTCCGGATGATCTTATCTTCATCAATCTGAGCAGGAAGCGGGAGCTGTACAAGGATTCCATTTACCGTATCATCCGCATTCAGTTCCTTTACAAGCTCTACAAGCTGCTCTTCTGTCGTATCCTCCGGCAGTTCATATGCCCTTGATTCTACTCCGATATATGCACAGGCTCTTTTTTTATTTCTTACATAAACGGAAGAAGCCGGATCATCCCCTACCTGAATGACGGCAAGACAAATGTCCGTTCCGTCATTCTTCAATGCTTCTACCTCTGCTTTTAATTCATCTTTAATCTGCTGTGAAATTGCCTTTCCATCAATTAATTGTGCCATTCTTTTCTCCTTCTTGTTCCGGTTACCCTATTATTTTATACACCCTTTATTTGATGTTGGGGTCAAAAGCCCCCAACAATGATGCCAACGGATTGTTTCGTGCTACGCACTCCCACAATCCTACATCTTTATTTTCCTGTATGACAGAAGATCCTTAGAACAGACCTGTGATCTTTCCGTCGTCTGTTACATCAATTCCATTTGCTGCCGGTACTTTCGGCAGTCCGGGCATGGTCATTACTGCTCCTGTCAGAGCGACAACGAATCCTGCACCGGCACTGACATAGACTTCTCTGATATGGATATCAAAATTTTTCGGTCTTCCAAGCTTATTTGCGTCATCTGACAGGGAATACTGATTCTTTGCCATACATACCGGGAAGTCTGAAAATCCCATCTCTTCAATCTTTGCGATCTGCTTTGACGCAGCCGGTTCATACACCACATCTCTTGCACCATAGATTTCCTGTGCGACCGTACGGATTTTATCTTTCAGAGAAAGTTCTTCACTGTAAAGTGGATGGAAGTGGCTTTCCTTTGTCTCAAGCGTCTCCAGTACTTTTTCGGCCAGTGCGATTCCACCTTCCCCGCCTTTTTCCCATACTTCTGAAAGTGCAAATTCACAGTTATGGTCATGGCAGAATTTTTCAATAAATGCATTCTCTGCATCTGTATCTGTTACAAAAGAATTCAGTGTAACAACAACCGGTACACCATATTTCTGAATATTTTCAATATGCTTTTCAAGATTTACAATTCCTTTTGCAAGTGCATCTAAATTTTCTTCCGCAAGATTTGCTTTTGCAACACCGCCATTGTATTTTAATGCACGTACTGTTGCGACCAGGACAACTGCATCCGGCTTCAATCCTGCCATCCGGCACTTGATATCAAAAAACTTCTCGGCTCCAAGATCTGCACCGAACCCTGCCTCCGTCACTGCAATATCACTAAGCTTCAGAGCCATCTTTGTGGCACGTACACTGTTACATCCATGTGCGATATTAGCGAATGGTCCACCGTGAACCAATGCCGGTGTATGCTCCAGTGTCTGGATCAGATTTGGCTTGATCGCATCTTTCAAAAGTGCGGCCATGGCACCGGTTGCCTGCAGATCATCTGCCGTCACCGGATCTCCATTGAAACTATAAGCAACAATGATCCTTCCCAGACGCTTCTTAAGATCAGCAAGATCATCTGCAAGGCAGAGAATTGCCATGATCTCTGATGCAACTGTAATAACGAAATGATCTTCTCTTACCATTCCGTCAGCCTTTCTTCCAAGACCAACTACAATATTACGCAGAACACGGTCATTCATGTCCACGCAGCGTTTCCACACAATCTGACGTGGATCGATCCCCAGGGCATTTCCCTGCTGGATATGATTATCAAGCATTGCTGCCAGCAGATTATTGGCAGAAGTGATGGCATGAAAATCTCCTGTGAAATGAAGGTTCAGATCCTCCATCGGAACAACCTGTGCATAGCCACCTCCTGCTGCTCCTCCTTTGATTCCAAAGCATGGTCCAAGAGATGGTTCGCGTAATGCAATTATCGATTTTTTGCCAAGCTTCGCAAAAGCCTGTCCAAGACCTACTGAAGTTGTCGTCTTTCCTTCTCCTGCCGGGGTCGGATTAATGGCTGTAACGAGAATCAGCTTTCCGTCCTCACGGTCTTTGATTCTTTCCCAGAGTTCATCGGAAAGCTTTGCTTTATACTTTCCATAAAATTCCAGTTCATCCTCTGCGATCCCTGCGGCTTCTGCCACCTCTCTGATGTGCTTCATTTCTGCTTCCTGAGCAATCTGAATATCTGTCTTCATTCCTGTTTCCTCCTTGTGCATCCCTTTTATTTTTAATAGCATCCTCACACTTTCATGCAAGCTCTGCAAACTACGATTCCTACTTATTTTCCGCTATGTATGCGTCAAATTCTTCTTTTGACATAAGAACTTTTCTCGGCTTTGTCCCCTCTTCCGGACCGACAACTCCTGCTTCTGCAAGCTGATCCATGATCCTTGCAGCACGGTTGAACCCAATCTTGAACATTCTCTGGAGCATTCCGATCGAAGCCCTGTCTTTGTCAATGATCAGTTGTCCTGCTTCTGTAAAATAGACATCCCTGTCATCTGTATCCTCCGCAGATACTCCTGAAATGGATACCGGAACATCTGCAGTCGTCATATTTTCTTCCAGTTCATTACTGTAAGCCGTACTTCCATTTTTGTCAATCAGATAATCTACAACTTTCTGAACTTCTTTATCAGAGACAAATGATCCCTGCACCCTCACCGGCTTCGGATAACCGGATGGATAGAATAGCATATCGCCTTTTCCAAGCAGCTTTTCTGCCCCGTTCATATCAATGATCGTACGCGAATCTACTCCTGATGAAACTGAAAATGCAATTCTTGACGGCATATTTGCCTTGATCAGTCCCGTGATAACATTCACTGACGGACGCTGGGTCGCAAGAATCAGATGAAGCCCTGCCGCACGTGCCAGCTGTGCAAGACGACAAATTGCCCCCTCCACTTCTCCGGGAGCTACCATCATCAGATCTGCAAGCTCATCAATGATGATAATGATCTGTGGAAGTTTTTTCTTTGCATCTTCACCGGTCTCCCCTCTCAGGACTTTTTCATTGAATCCTTTCAGGTCTCTCACATTGTACTCAGCGAAAAGCTTATAACGCTTTTCCATCTCGGCAACTGCCCAGTTCAAAGCCCCGGCGGCCTTTTTCGGATCAGTTACAACCGGAATCATCAGATGCGGGATTCCGTTATATACACTTAGTTCTACAACTTTCGGATCTACCAGGATCAGCTTCACATCTTCCGGATCTGCTTTGTAGATCATGCTCATGATCAGGGTATTGATGCAGACTGACTTACCTGAACCTGTCGCTCCTGCGACAAGCAGATGCGGCATCTTTGCAATATCTGCCACAACAACTTTTCCTGCAATATCTTTTCCAACTGCAAAGGAGATCGGTGATCTGCTGTTTTTGAACTCATCGGACTCCAATAGATCTCTCAGCATAACGGCTGTATTTTCACTGTTCGGGACTTCAATCCCGACAGCAGCTTTTCCCGGTATAGGAGCTTCGATCCTCAGATCAGCAACAGCAAGATTCAGCTTGATATCATCTGCCAGCCCGACAATCTTACTGACTTTCACTCCCTGTTCCGGCTGCAGCTCATACCGGGTCACAGACGGACCACAGCTTGCATTGGTGACATGAACCCCTACTCCAAAGTTCTGAAGCGTCTGCTCCAGCTTTAATGCTGTGGCACGCAGGTGTGCATCTGAATCTCCACCGCCCTTTTTCCCTTTTACCAGAAGATTCATCGGTGGAACGCGGTAAATCTTCTGCGGCTGCTCTTCCATTGCCCTGACAGACTGCTCTACACTGGCTGTCTCTGCTGCAACTGCCCGTGCATTTTCTTTCGTATTTTTCCTGTTCCGTCCGACCGGCATCTCCTGCGGATCAGATGGCATCTGCATTGCGTCAGGTACTCCCTCTTCAGCAGATCTTTCTGTTCCGGTGATCTCTGTCTCTTCTGCTGTAAGCGGTTCTGCACGGTTAATAACAAACCGCCCCGGATCCGATCCTGTGCTATCTCCTCCGCCGGGAACTGCTCCTTCCGGGGTCAGTTCCTGGATCTCAGGAGATTTTCTCCGCCTTCTGCTTTTTCTCTCCCGTGGTACTTCCTCTTCTCCTTCCCCATACAAAAGAGTCGTTGCAAAGGAAACCCCTCTTGCCTTTTTCTCTTTTCCATCAGGAACTCCTGCTCCGTTCTCATCTTCTGTCTCCTGAGCTGTCTGCTTCTCTCTTTCTTTCCTTTCCCGCTCTTTCGCACGAATCACTGCGGTTTCCTGTCTCTTTCTTTTTGCCTCTTCATACGCGACTTTGCTTTTCTTTCCGATGGGAGACAAAAGAGAACGCTCTGTGATCAGGATAATACTGATGATTCCCAGTATAACCAGAATCACTCCGGCACCGATTTTTCCGAAAAGTGGACAAAATAACCGAATCAGGCAGCCTCCTGCGAACCCTCCTGCATTCTTATGTTCACTGGATACGACATAATAAGAAAATAATGTTGCATTTTTATCGTATGGATGAAACAGAAGCTCGATCATTCCGCACAGGATCAGAAATAATGCAGCAACTGCTCCTAATTTTATGTAAGCATGGGAATTTCCCTTATTGGAAATCCCAAATGCAACTGCTCCGAATAAGATAAACGGCAGAAAATATGCCATAAATCCGAAAATGCCAAAAAATACAGATGACACCGTCCTGCCTACAATTCCACCCAGACCAAAATTACTGAGGACAAGAAGGATGCACACTGCAAGCAGTCCCAGAATGATGATCTCCCCTCTGATCTCATCCCGGTTCTGACTTTGTCCGGATTTCTGCTGCGTCTTCTTTGCCGTACTTTTTGTATTCTTCTTTCCTTTGGTTGACTTCGCAGCCATATAATTCCCCCTTATTTTCACATACTTATTTTAGTATACCATCAATTTTTTTTAGTGTCATCAAAAAAATGATCCGGTTTTTCCTGCTTCTTTTTTCTTCTCTCCTCGTCGATCAGTTCATGAAGTTTCTGAAACGCTTCATGAATCCCTCCCACTTCATCGATCATTCCCTCTCTGACAGCCTCCTCCCCCTCCAGCATTGTCCCCACATCTTTCACGAGCTGCGTTGAATCCAACATCAGCTTCACGATCCGCTCCTTGGAGATATGAGAATGGGATGCAATGAAACGGATAATACGATCCTGGGTACGCTCCATATTTCGATAACTCTGGATCACTCCGATGAACATACCAGAAGAACGCACCGGATGAATAATCATCGTGCCTGACGGGACAATAAAAGAATAGTCGGCAGATACAGCCAACGGTCCTCCGATAGAATGACTTCCGCCAAGAACCAGTGATACGGTCGGTTTTCCAAGGGTTGCAATCATTTCTGCAATTCCAAGTCCGGCTTCTACATCCCCGCCCATTGTATTTAAAAGGATCAGGACTCCTTCGATCTCATCATTTTCTTCTGCCTCCGCAAGCCGTGGGAGCAAATGTTCATACTTTGTAGCCTTTGTATTTCCAGATACATTCTCATGTCCTTCAATCTCACCGATGATCGTCAGAAGCTGAATCCCATACGGGTTTCCTTTCTTGCCCAGTTCCATTGTCCCCATTTCGCGGATTTCTTCATTTTCCTTATTTCTCTGCTCCTGTTTTGTATCCATTTTTTCTGTTCCCATAGATTCCACCTCCTACAAGTTCTGAACCATAGTATGAACAGATTTATAATAAATATGTAGGAATACATACAACAGTCCGGGGCGGAACATACGATCTGCATAGACACTCTGCCACTGTCAGTTTTTCCTTCATACCCCGGTATAAAAAAGAAGATACAAATGTATCCAATTTACACTTGTACCTTCTCATCGTTATTAATCTTCCAAAGCCTGCTTTACATCAGCGATCAGGTCTTCAATATTTTCAATTCCAAGACTGAAGCGGATCAGATCCGGCTGTACTCCTGCCTCCAGAAGTTCCTGCTCATTCATCTGTCTGTGTGTATGACTTGCCGGATGCAGGACACAGCTTCTTGCATCTGCCACATGCGTCACAATAGCAACCAGTTTCAGCTTATCCATCATTTTCACGGCAGCTTCTCTTCCACCCTTTAATCCAAAAGTGATGACACCACAGCTTCCATTCGGCATATATTTCTGCGTCAGATCATAATACTTATTGCCAGGTAACGACGGGCAGTTTACCCATGCTACTTTTTCATGTCCCTGCAGATATTCCGCCATCTTAATTGCATTTTCACAATGTCTTGGCATACGCAGATGCAGACTCTCCAGTCCAAGATTCAGGAGAAATGCATTCTGCGGTGACTGGATCGATCCTAAATCTCTCATCAACTGGGAAGTTGCTTTTGTGATATAAGCACCTTTTCCAAATTTTTCTGTATAGATGATTCCATGGTAAGTCTCATCCGGTGTTGTCAGTCCGGCAAATTTATCTCCGTAAGCAGCCCAGTCAAAATTACCGCTGTCAACAATCGCACCGCCTACACATGTTGCATGACCATCCATATACTTTGTTGTGGAATGCGTCACAACATCAGCCCCCCACTCAAACGGACGGCAGTTGATCGGTGTAGCAAATGTATTATCTACGATAAACGGAACCCCATGCTTATGTGCCGCCTTTGCAAATTTTTCAAAATCCAGAACGACCAGTGCCGGATTTGCAATCGTCTCTCCAAATACTGCCTTTGTATTATCCTGAAATGCTGCTTCCAGTTCTTCTTCCGTGCAATCAGGATCAACAAAAGTAGCCGTCACACCCATTTTACGGATTGTATGAGCAAAAAGGTTATATGTTCCGCCATACAGGGCAGATGCACATACAATATGATCTCCCTCTTCTGCAATATTCATAATGGCATAAAAATTAGCTGCCTGACCGGATGAAGTCAGCATTGCCGCTGCTCCGCCTTCCAGATCACAGATCTTTGCTGCTACTGCATCATTCGTCGGATTCTGCAGTCTTGTGTAAAAATAACCGGATTCTTCCAGGTCAAATAAACGTCCCATCTGCTCACTGCTAGTATAACGGAATGTAGTACTCTGATAGATTGGAAGAACTCTTGGCTCTCCATTTCCCGGTTCATATCCTGACTGCACACACTTTGTCTCAATTCTGTAATTGCTCATTTTCTCTTCCTCCTTGAAATTTTCTTAAAAAATGGAGCAGGCTGTCAATTTCAGCTTGCTCCATATCTTTTTAGTAGGTTATTTATTCATTCCAGTTATGATATACATCCTGCACATCATCATCTTCATCAAGCAGATCCAGTGTCTTCTGGATGTTCTTGATATCCTCTTCTTTTGTAAGGTCAACATAAGTCTGAGGAATCATCGTAACTTCCGCAGAAGCCATCGCAATTCCTTCCTCTTCCAGCTTCAGACGTACATCACTGAAATCCTCCGGTGAAGTAAGCACTTCGTAGCTGTCCTCTTCTTCATTAAAATCTTCAGCACCCGCATCCAGTGCAAGCATCATCAGATCATCTGAGTCCATATCACACTCTTCTTTATCGATAATAATCTGTCCCTTTTCATCAAACATAAAAGAGACACATCCTGGAGTTCCGACATTTCCAGCTCCCTTTGTAAACGCATTTCTTACATTTGATGCTGTACGGTTCTTATTATCCGTCAGAGTCTTTACGATGATGGCTGTTCCGTTCGGACCATATCCCTCATATGTAATACGCTCATAATTATCTGCGGAACCTTCCCCGGCTGCTTTCTTGATATTTCTTTCGATCGTATCATTCGGCATATTGTTCGCTTTTGCCTTTGCGATCACATCACGAAGTCTGCTATTATTCACCGGATCAGCACTTCCACCTTCTTTTACTGCAATCGCAAGCTCACGGCCGATCTTTGTAAATATCTTTCCCTTTGCTGCGTCATTCTTCTCTTTTTTGTGCTTAATATTCGCAAATTTAGAATGTCCTGACATACTTTCATTCTCCTTTTCTATCTGACTTAAATCAATTAAGACTTGTACTTCATCCTGCTCTCCGCAACCAGAGCATTATCTTAATAAGTTTACCACGCTTTTTCTCATCTGTAAAGTCCACGTTCCTGTCTTATGTAGGCAGATTCAGGCTGACGCAGATCGCCTCGTCTACTTTTTTCATCATTGCAGAATCTATATGACATACATATTCTTTCAGTCGCTGCTTGTCGATTGTACGGATCTGCTCTAACAGGATCACAGAATTTTTTACTATATTATAATCCCTCGTACTGATCTCGATATGCGTCGGAAGTTTCGCTTTATTCATTTTTGAAGTGATCGCCGCACAGATGATCGTAGGGCTGTGCCGGTTTCCGATATTATTCTGGATAACCAGGACAGGTCGTATCCCTCCCTGCTCTGATCCGACCACGGGGCTTAGATCTGCGTAATAAATATCTCCTCGTCTGACCATTTGTTTTCACTCTCCGATATCTCCGTTATGTTAAGCTATACTTAAGTATCTCCGGATTCATCGGATGTATTCACAAATTCTTCAGATTCGTCCTTTAAAAATAATCTGTCTGCGAAATGATTTTTCCATTCTTCAGGTAAACACGTGGGATTCTCTTACTCAGGCAGCATACAAATTCATAATTGAATCTTCCACTTAATTCTGCAAGATCCTCCACCTGGATCTGTTCCTCCTGATCCCGTCCGATCAGAATCACCTCATCCATAAATGCCACATCGGGGATTTCCGTTACATCAACCATAAACTGATCCATACAGACTCTTCCAAGAATCCTTGCCTTTTTCCCATGGATCAGCACATACCCTTTATTTGACAGTGATCTGGGATACCCATCTCCATATCCCACCGGAATGGTTGCAATCTTCATCTTTTTCTCTGTAATATATGTGCCACCATAACTGATCGATGTACCTTTTCCTACTTCCTTTACGAAACTGACATGACTGACCAGACGCAGAGCCGGACGCAGACTCACTGCATTCTGATCCACGTCGTCTGATGGATACATTCCGTAAATGGAAATTCCCGCTCTCGCAATATCATGCTTGAGATCTGGAAAATCAATGATTCCGGCACTGTTGTCACAGTCAAAATACTGGATCGGAACATTTCGTTCCTCCATCAGTTCTTTCATCCATAAAAATTTCTCATGCTGCTTTAACGTATAAGATTTATCCAGCTCGTCGGCTTTTGCAAAATGCGTAAACATTGCCTCTGTCTGCACATTCGGAAGCCTGCTGATCCGTTCAATGGAAGATGCACTTTCTTCCGTTACCGGGAATCCGATCCTTCCCATTCCGGTATCAATCTTAATATGAAAATACGCAGTCTTTCCAAGTCTTTGTGCAGCCTCTGACATTCCCCGTGCCATTTCTTCAGTATAAACCGCAGCACGAATCTCTTTTTCTACCATCTCCTCGTATTCGTCCGGGAAGACACATCCCAGTACCAGAATCGGCTTTTTGATCCCCTGTTCACGCAGGACAGCCGCCTCTCCCATACATGCAACAGCATAGCCCCAGATATATGGCATCTCTTCAAACATTTTCGCCAGCGGAACTGCCCCATGACCATATCCGTCGGTCTTGATGACTGCGATCAGTTTTCCGTCTTCGCCAATCCGCTTTTTCATCTGCTCCATATTATATGCAATGGCATCCAAATCGATATATGCACAAACTCTGCTGTATTTCTTCATTTAGTTACACTCCTTTGCTTTCTTCATCGCTACCTGTATTCCATGGATCAGATCCCTTGCGAGAACACTGTAACCACCTTTTTTATCCCTTGCCTCATCTCCACCACAGGCATGCAGAAAAACGCCTGTCACTGCACTTTGAAATCCATCCATTCCCTGTGCGAGAAGTCCGGTGATCACACCCGCAAGCACATCTCCCGAACCGCCTTTTGCCATGGCTGCATTGCCTGCCAGATTAAGGAAGTTCTGCCTGTCTTTTTGGGCAACTATCGTCCTGCTGTCTTTTAAGACACAGATACACGGGGATTCCTCGGTAAACCGGTGAAGTACTTCAAACCGCCGTTCTACAATTTCTGATACAGAGATTCCTGTTAGCCGGGACATTTCTTTCATATGAGGGGTGAGGATCATATTTTTCCCAAGTTTTTTATACAGATCTTTCCTTCCTGCAAGAAGGTTCAGTCCATCTGCATCAATCACGCAGGAACACTTTGCTTTCTCTATTGTATGCAGCAAAATCTTTTCTGATCTACTGCTTTGTCCTAATCCACAGCCGATACAGATGACATCTGCCCACCCGATCAGTTGATCCAGTTTCTCTTCATCATACTCTCTATAGCAGGAAATGATCGCCTCTGGAAGAAGTCCCTGAAGTACCTGCCTGTTCTCTTCTGCTGTATAGATCTGGACAAGTCCGGCACCAACCGTATACGCTGCTGTAGCTGAAAGATAAGCTGCTCCTGCCATTCCCGGACTGCCGGTGATCATAAGGACTCTGCCAAAACTGCCCTTATGCGAATCCTCTTTTCTTTCCGGCAGCAGATTTCCCAGCTCCTTTTTATCATAGGTCATGCAGACACTTTTCTGTTCAAAAAAGTACTCGGGATCAATCCCGATCGTTACCGGAACAACCTCTCCCGCACAGATCTGTCCCGGATACAAAGCACAGCCACGCTTCTGACATGCCATAGATACTGTCAGTTCCGCCTGAAATGCAATACCAAGCACCTTTCCTGTAGCAGAACAGATTCCTGATGGAATATCCACTGCAACCTTCTGTGCCGTCTGCCGGTTCATCCATCCGATCACATCTCTGTAGTGTCCTGCAACTTCTCTGCACAGACCAACGCCAAAAATTGCATCAATGATCACAGTATACTCTTTCTCGGGGATTTCTGTAAACAAATTAATCCCGAGATTTTTGTCGATCTGAGCCTGCAATCTGCATTCTTCCGTCATGGAGCTTTCTCTTCCCGTAAAAAGCACATCCACATGGCAGCCCTTTTCAGCCAGAAGTCTTGCCACAGCAAATCCATCTCCGCCATTATTTCCACTGCCGCATACGATCAGTGGTCGCCTTAAATCCTTTTTCTTTTCTTCCAGTACTTCAACAATTTTTAATGCTGCCCTCTCCATAAGAACCACAGAAGGTACACCGATCTGCTGGATCGTATACTGATCTGCTTTCTTCATCTGTTCTCCGTCCGGTAAATATCTCATGAGCAGTCCCCTTTCTTTTAAAGACAAACTGCTGCGGACCGGTCCAGCTATGACCATACCCGCAGCAGTCCTCTGCTATTTTTGAATTTCATTGTGCTGGCTGATATTATAAGACAATTTCATCAGACTGTCAGCAAGATGTACACTCTCCACAATGACATCCTTGGGAAGTGTAAGATCCGTATGTGCAAAATTCCAGATGGCCTTGATCCCATTCGCTACCAGGACATCCGCTACTTCCTCCGCTTTTGACTTGGGAAGTGTAAGAGCTGCAATCTCAATATCATTTTCCTGCAGATATCCTTCCAGTTCATCCAGCATTCTGACAGGGATTCCCCGGATCGTCACTCCCTCAAGACGCGGATTCACATCAAATAAACTTTTTAAAATAAATCCATTCCGTTCAAATGATGCATAATTTGCCAGTGCCTGTCCAAGATTACCGGCACCGATGATAATAAAGTTATGATCCTTATCCAGTCCCAGTATCTTTCCAATCTCCGTATAAAGGTACTTTACATTATATCCATAGCCCTGCTGTCCAAATCCGCCGAAATTGTTCAGATCCTGCCGGATCTGGGATGCTGTTACCTGCATCTTTTTACTCAGGTCATTGGATGAGATCCTCTCTACACCCGCTTCAAGCAGGTCTCCCAAATATCTATAATATCTTGGAAGCCTGGAAATTACGGCACGTGATATTTTTCTTTGTTCCACTTCCATTGCCCTCCACATCATAATCTACCCAACATTATATAGAATAGTTAAACTTCTGTCAAACTTTACTTTCCTACTTCTTGTATTTTCGGCTATTTTCGATATAATAGATACTTGGAGTTTTATAATAATGAAGAGCCATTTTAAAATAAGAATTATGATATAAGGAGTTTATTGATTATGATTTTAGCCTGTCACAATCTGAATAAAGCATTCGGCGAACATACCATTGTCTGCGACGGTTCTTTCCATATTGAAGACCGGGAGAAGGCAGCTCTTGTCGGGATCAATGGTGCCGGGAAATCTACGATTCTGAAAATGATCATCGGGGAGGAACCCCTGGACGGTGGCGATGTTATTCTTGCCAAAGGGAAGACTCTCGGTTATCTTGCACAGCGTCAGGATCTGACATCCGGCAATACAATCTATGAGGAAGTAAAAAGTGCAAAAGCCGATATTTTTGCAATGGAAGCCCAGCTTCGTTCCATCGAGCAGGAACTGAAATCCTTAACCGGGGAAGATCTGAAAAACCGGCTGGATACATACAACCGGCTTCAGTCTGAATATGAGGCCAAAAATGGCTATGCCTGTGAAAGTGAAATCACTGGTGTCCTGAAGGGGCTTGGATTTACAGAGGATGATTTTTCCAAGCAGACCGATACCCTCTCAGGAGGTCAGAAGACACGAGTCTCTCTTGGAAAACTGCTTCTGACAAGCCCTGATATCCTCTTACTGGACGAGCCGACCAACCATCTGGATCTTAGTTCCATTGCATGGTTGGAAACGTATCTTTTAAATTATTCAGGAGCCGTATTGATTGTTTCCCATGATCGGTATTTTCTGAACCGTGTCGTAACAAAAGTCATTGAGGTCGATCAGGCTCATATTCGTATGTATATGGGAAACTACAAAGCCTATGCAGCGAAAAAGCAACAGATCCGTGATGCCCGCCTGAAAGAATACATGAACCAGCAGCGTGAAATAAAGCATCAGCAGGCAGTCATCGAGAAACTTCGTTCTTTCAACCGGGAGAAATCCATCAAGCGGGCTGAAAGCCGGGAAAAAATGCTGGACCGTATCACTCCTGTTGAAAAGCCTGTTGAAAGCGTCCGCGAAATGCACTTTTCTCTTGAGCCGTCCTGTATCAGCGGATCGGACGTCCTGACAGTTGAACATCTGTCCAAACGCTTTGACAGCCAGCAACTTTTTCAGGATATCAGCTTTGAGATCCATCGCGGGGAACACGTTGCCATCATTGGTGATAATGGTACAGGAAAAACTACCCTGTTAAAAATTATCAACCAAGTAGTCTCTGCAGACAAGGGATCTTTCACGCTTGGATCAAAAGTCAAAATCGGATATTACGATCAGGAACATCACGTCCTTCATGATGAAAAGACGATTTTCGATGAAATTTCCGATGACTACCCATCCCTGACTCATACGCAGATCCGCAATACACTTGCTGCATTTCAGTTTACCGGGGAGGAAGTCTTTAAACAAATCCGTACACTCAGCGGTGGCGAAAAAGGACGTGTATCCCTCGCAAAGCTGATGCTGTCCGAGGCAAATTTCCTGATTCTCGATGAACCTACCAACCATCTGGATATTACCTCCAAAGAAATTTTGGAAGAAGCCCTGAACAACTACAGCGGAACGGTTCTTTATGTCTCCCATGACCGGTATTTTATTAATCAGACCTGTTCCCGCATTTTGGAGCTTGTCAATCAGACTTTTGTAAATTATATCGGAAACTATGACTACTATCTTGAAAAGAAAGAAGAACTGACCCGGGCATACGCATCTGCCCCTGCCGTATCTGCCGGTATTGCTCCCTCGGAATCTTCTTCCGACAATCAGACAGAATCCAAATTGAGCTGGCAGGAGCAGAAAGAACAGCAGGCTAAAGAGCGGAAACGCAAAAACGATCTGAAAAAGACAGAAGAAGAAATTGCAAAGCTGGAAGAACGAAATACCGTAATCGATGAAGAACTGACAAAAGAAGAAATTTACTCCAACTCCATCGAATGTCAGAAACTTTCTACCGAGCGGGCTGAAAATGAGGAAAAGCTGGAAGTCTTGTACGAGCGGTGGGAAGAGTTGGCGGAGGAAGTGTAATAAATTTGTATTTGTTGGGGTGAAAATGATTCGGTATCAGGAAGGCTTTTTGACAGAAGAGCGTCCATATCCGCCCTTGCTGTTGCATCGCAGTGCAGGACCCGCTTTACCTCAGCCC
>ENA-UONW01001711-UONW01001711.1-human-gut-metagenome-genome-assembly--contig:-CS52-NODE-1711-length-24763-cov-5.381982_pt1 | contig 24763 bp, 14 predicted proteins | sample MGYA00242463_ERZ724010 | MGnify/ENA metagenome assembly ERZ724010 | reverse complement strand
ATAGATGATTATTCATCACGTCTGCATTATTTCACATGGTGGGCAGAAGACAATATTCGAAAAGGTATTATACGTGAAATCACGGCAGATGATTATCCATTTACAGCCGTTCAAAAGGTTTCCATAAATTATATGTCTGCACATCCGGAACTTTACAAACATCTTAAGGGCAAGCCGGCAATGATACAAAAGATCAGACAGAAGGAACAGAGTACATCTGGAAAGACATATAGATATATTCCGAAAGCTCTTTTGAATGAAGGTTCCAATCGGATAGGTATTATTCATACCGGTGATATCGTTGCCATCATTACCTCAAAGTCCGGACTTGACACATCTCATATAGGTATTGCCGTTTGGCAAGGCGGAAAGCTTCATCTGCTGAATGCCTCCAGTATATATAAGAAAGTCGTTCTGGATAAGTCTACATTCTATCAGTACAGTCAGCGGCAGAAGAGCCAGCTTGGCATAAGAGTTTTCCGCCTTAAGTGATTTGACAATATCTTTCTGTTTATATGGACAAGTCCCTCAATTTGGAAGGACACTTTTTTCGTCAGCTCTACTAATACGGATTTATTTTTATTTTCATATATATAATAACAGAACCGTACCGCAGAGGTGTAGGCCTCATTGTGGTACGGTTCTGTCTTTTATCCGGTTATGTAATGTTCAAAAATTTGTCCCTTATTTTATCAAATCTATGGATCTCTTTACAAAGTTGTTGAGAGCTTCACCTTTGAGCATTCCGTTCTGAAGAAGTGCAAGGTCTATGAGCTGACCGATTATTTTATTGCCTTTAGCATAATCTGCCATGACACTCTCTTTCTTCTTTCTGGCATCTTCTATGTCTTTTTCGCACTTGCTCAGTTCGTCTTTGCTTTCCTGGCTAATCTCGTCATACTTCTTGTCCTTGTTGCTCTCATTGATAGCATCTCTGTGAGCAGTAAGTCCGCTGATTTCTTCGTCGATAGGTTTAACTTCTTCGGCTGTAGACTGCTCTCCAGCTTCAAGAACTTCTTTTACAAGGCGATGATCTGTATTGAGCACAATGTTGTACATGTCTGGCATTTCTCCGTAGAACGACATGCCCTGCTGTATCTTTGACATATCCTTCATACGTCTCATGTATTCGCTCTGGGTGATAATTACTGGTGAAGCATTTTCTCCGAGAGCATTTGCGTCAACATTGAATTCAATCTTGTCAATCTTAGGCATCTGAGAGCGGAACATCATCGTAAGATTCTCCTTGCTCTTGCTGTCGAGGCTTTCAGTCTTGCTGTCTTCTTTCACAATGAGCCTGTCGATAGTGTCGGCATCAACACGTGTGAATCTGCTCTTCTCAAACTTCTGTTCAAACATGCTGACCATTGCAACGTCAAGCTGTCCATCCATCAGAAGTACATTGTATCCTTTATTGTTTGCAGCCTCTATGTAGCTGTACTGGTCTTCCTTGTTTCCGGCATACAGATAGATAAGATTGCCGTCTTTGTCTGTCTGGTTATCTTTGATGAGAGTCTTGTACTCGTCATAAGTGTAATATTTGCCGTCAGTATCTTTCAAGAGAGCAAATTTGTCAGCTTTGTCATAGAAATCATTCTCTGAAAGCATTCCGTAATGAATGAAAATCTTTATATCATCCCATTTCTCCTCGAACTCCTTACGGTCGTTCTTGAATATAGAACTGAGTCTGTCGCTCACTTTTTTGCTGATGTATGTAGAAATTTTCTTTACGTTCTGGTCGCTTTGCAGATATGAACGGCTCACGTTGAGAGGTATGTCAGGAGAATCAATTACACCGTGAAGCAGTGTCAGAAAGTCTGGAACAATACCCTCCACTGAATCTGTCACGAATACCTGATTGCAGTAGAGCTGTATTTTGTTCTTCTGAATGTCGAAGTTGCTTCTTACCTTAGGGAAATAAAGTATACCTGTCAGGTTGAACGGATAGTCCACGTTGAGGTGTATCCAGAAGAGAGGGTCATCAGCCATTGGGTAGAGCTCGTGGTAGAATTTCTTATAATCTTCATCCTTGAGTTCACTAGGCTTTCTTGTCCACAGCGGAGTTGTATCATTGATAATGTTGTCTTCCTCTGTTTCGACCATTTTGCCGTCTTTCCATTCCTTCTTCTTGCCGAAAGCGACAGCGACAGGAAGGAAGTGGCAATATTTTTTCAGAAGTTCTTCAATCTTATGTTCTTCCAGAAATTCCTTGCAGTCGTCATCGATATACATTACAATATCAGTACCTCTGCTTTCCTTTTCAGCATCTTCGATTGAGAATTCAGGACTTCCGTCGCAGCTCCACTTTACAGCCTTGGCGTCAGGAGTCCAGCTCTTTGTGATGACTTCAACTTTCTTGCTTACCATAAAGGCAGAGTAGAATCCCAAGCCGAAGTGTCCAATGATGGCATTTGCATCCTCCTTATACTTGTCCAGGAAGTCATTTGCGCCTGAGAAAGCTATCTGGTTGATATATTTGTCTATTTCCTCTTCTGTCATACCGATACCGCGGTCACTTACAGTGAGGGTACCTTTCTCTTTGTCTACAGAAACATGAACTGTCAAATCGCCTGCCTCACCTTGGAAGTCGCCTTTTGAGATGAGCGTGCGCAGTTTCTGTGTCGCATCTACGGCATTTGAAACTATTTCGCGGAGGAATATTTCATGGTCTGAATACAAGAACTTTTTAATTACGGGGAATATGTTCTCGGTTGTAACCCCGATATTACCTTTCTGCATAACTATATATTAGTTTTATTTATGTTTTATTTCTAATCTAACTCACGTTTCTAATCTAACTCACGGCTTTGCGCATATTATATTATATGCGGTTCAGGCCTACGTCCGCGTAGCGTTATACAAAAAAAATGCCAGCGGAATTATCCGCTGACATTTTGTCCATATTCATGTCTTGTCATGACGTCAGTCCTGTATATCATGCACGTGCTCAATCATGAACTGTCTCATTTCTGAACTGTTTCGCTGTGAACCGTTTCATGCTTCTTTACGGCCTCTATTCGTATGTCATCTTTTGCCTCGTTCAGTACAGCCTTCATTGAGTCGCCTTCAGAAAGTTCTCCTTCAACAATCAGTTCAGATATCTTGTCTTCCAGATAAGTCTGTATTGCTCGCTTAAGCGGTCTGGCTCCATATGTCCTGTCATATCCCTTGGTTGCGATGAAGTCTTTGGCTTCTTCGCTGATTTCGAGGTTATATCCAAGACTTTCTATACGTTTGCCGAAAGTGCTGAGTTCCAGTCCTATGATTTTCATGATTGCATTCTTGTCGAGTTGGTCAAAAGTAATGATTTCATCGATTCTGTTGAGGAACTCAGGCGAGAACTGTTTGTCAAGCGCTTTCTGTATCATACTTCTAGAGTTGACTGTCTCACTTTTTTCATCCCGGCCGCTGAATCCGATTGCCCTTCCGAAGTCCTTAACCTGTCGTGAACCTACGTTCGAGGTCATTATTATTACAGTGTTTCTGAAGTCCACGGTACGTCCATAGCTATCCGTTAGCCGTCCTTCATCCATCACCTGAAGCAGCAGATTGTATACATCGTTGTGAGCTTTCTCAATTTCATCGAGCAGAATGATGGAGTAGGGTTTTCTTCTGACTTTTTCAGTAAGCATACCACCTTCTTCGTATCCTACGTATCCTGGAGGTGCACCGACGAGCCTTGACACAGTGAATTTTTCCATGTATTCACTCATGTCTATACGTATCATAGAATCGGCAGAACCGAACATATATTCAGCAAGCAATTTTGCCAGATACGTTTTTCCGACACCTGTAGGGCCGAGGAATAAGAATGTTCCGATAGGTCTGTTTGGGTCTTTCAGTCCGACGCGGCTTCTCTGTATTGCATGTACAATTTTCTCCACAGCCTTGTCCTGTCCGATGATTTTGCTTTCCAATTCATCTTTCATGCCTTTCAGCCTTATGCCTTCAGCCTGAGCCATCTTCTGAACCGGGATGCCGGTCATTAACGAAACGACATCTGCCACTTTGTCAGCATCTACAGTCTCTCTGTTTTCAGCCATAGAGCTTTCCCAGCGGTTCTTCATCTGTTCAAGTTCCTCTGTGAGTTTTTTCACTTTGTCCCTGAAGCTTGCGGCCAGTTCATAGTTCTGGCTCCGAACTGCCGCTTCCTTGTCGGCTGTGGCTTTGTCTATAAGCTTTTCCTGTTCCTCTATTTCTTTTGGCACATTGATATTTGCAATGTGTACTCTTGAACCAGCCTCATCGAGCGCATCTATGGCCTTGTCTGGAAAACTTCGGTCCGTCACATATCGTTCTGTAAGTGTAACGCAGGCCTTAAGAGCTTCCTCTGTATATGTCACATTATGGTGCTCTTCGTAGCGGTCTCTGATATTGTGCAGAATTTCCAGCGTTTCGTCAGGAGTGGTCTGCTCTACAATCACTTTCTGGAATCTTCTTTCCAGAGCTCCGTCTTTTTCTATGCTTTTTCTATATTCGTCGAGAGTTGTTGCTCCAATGCATTGTATTTCACCTCTTGACAGAGCCGGTTTGAGCATGTTGGCCGCATCCATACTTCCGGGTGCACTTCCTGCGCCTACGATGGTATGGATTTCATCGATGAATATGATGATGTTCGGATTTGCTTTCAGTTCATTGAGAATAGAACGTATTCTTTCCTCAAACTGTCCGCGGTATTTTGTGCCGGCCACAACAGATGTCATATCTAGTGCCACCACACGCTTTCCGAACAGAATCCTCGACACTTTTTTCTCTGCAATTCTCATGGCCAGACCCTCAACTATGGCGCTTTTTCCTACTCCGGGTTCACCGATGAGCACCGGGTTGTTTTTTTTGCGTCTGCTCAGAATCTGTGCCAGTCTTTCAATTTCTTTTTCACGTCCGACCACAGGATCCAGTTTACCCTCTGCTGCGGCACGTGTCATGTCGAATCCGAAATTATCAATTACAGGTGTATCGCCTCCCTGTACGTTTTTTTGTTTCACTCCCTGCGCTTGTCTGCTCGAGCCTGTTCCTGAGCTTCCGGCAGGCATGCTGTCATCTTCGTCATCGTCTTCCTCTTCTTCCTGAAATCCGAATCCGTTTTTTGTGCTTGTCGTGTGCGAAAAAGCATTGAACAGTTCGTCGTATGTGAGGTCGTTGTCCTGAAGAACCTTTGCGGCGAGATTGTCTTTCTGTTTCATTATGGCCAAGAGTAAATGTTCTGCTTCCACCACATTGCTCTTCTGAAGTCTAGCCTCCAGAATGCAAAGTTTCAGAATGCTTGATGATTTTTCGTTTAATGAAATGTCGCTTGTCGAATATATGTAGTTTTCATCGTTTCTTATCCGTTTTTCTATCTGCTGTTTCACAGCGTCGAGATCAATCCGGAACTTATGGGTCAGCACCTCTACGGCACGGCTTTCACCGTCACGTATGAGTCCTAGGAGCAAATGCTCAGGCCCTATGTAGTCGTTCCTGAGGCGTATGGCTTCCTCTTTGCTGTACACCAGAATATCCGACACTTTCTGCGAAAACTGATTTATCATACTTATTAATGCAATTTTTAGATTTTGTTATTGGCAGACATTGTCCCATTTGCTTTATGCATGGGCATGCCGCAGTCAAGGTGTAAGATGCAAATTTAATGCCATTGCGCTCCATAACATTAACAACTGCTGCTTTTTTAACTTTTTTTGTTTCAATATTTTCTCTTTTGTGGTTGTGCCTGTATATAAAGAAACGGAACCGGCGATTATACTGGGCAGTTTGCATTTCCAATCCCATGATATCACCGATTCCGTTTTGATTAGTCAGCAGATGGCGTTGAACGTTTGTTATTCAACTATAGTCACCTCCATAGTTATGTCTTCTTTTGGTCTGTCTGATGCTCCAGTTGCACAGTTTTGTATTTTTTCGACTACATCCAGGCCGCGTACGACTTCACCGAATACAGTGTATTGGCCGTCAAGGTGAGGTGTTCCGCCTACTTCCGCATAGACAGCCTTTTGTTCATCTGTAAGGCCGCCTATGCCTTTTTCAGCAGCAATCTTGCGTGTTTCGTCGATAAGCTTTTCCTGCAAGGCCTCAAGTCCCGCACGGTCGCGTTTGCGCCTCAAGTCCATTATTTCGCTTCTATGTTCCATTGCCAAACCGTTCAGGATTTCTTGCTGGTGATGTATTTCCAGCTGTTTGTCCAGTTGTGCCAGCTGTCCGTCGTTATATTTCTTTCCCCACACAATATAGAACTGAGAGCCAGATGATTCACGTTTTGGGTTCATCTCGTCGCCGAGGCGTGCGGCACACAAAGCACCTCTTTTATGCATCAGTTCCTTTTTGATTTCTGCAGGAATGGTATAACCGGGGCCGCCTGTGCCTAGACGTGCGGAAGCCGAAGCTCCACGACTGTCAGGATCTCCGCCTTGTATCATGAAGTCCTTTATTACTCTATGGAACAATGTTCCATTATAGAATCCTTCCTTTGCCAGTTTTATGAAATTATCACGGTGGATAGGTGTTTCATCGTACAGTTTTATTTCAATCTCGCCTAGCGGAGTCGATATGACAGCTCGCGTTTCCTTGCTGTTTCCTTCCATAATAAGAATGTTTAGATATTTGTATTATTTTTTTGTTCATAATGTTATATGACAAGTATCAAGACTTGTTTTGCATCTATACTTTATCATAAATCAAATGCAAAGATAAGCCTTTGCTTTCACATAACGTGACGGCTGCGCCAATTACTTGTCGGTTGTCCACCTGATGGAACGGCCTCAGCTTGCAGTTTCATATTTTAGGTTGTGGCCAATCCATCAGTCTTTTCAGCCCCTTGCCCTTTTTAACGCCATAGAAGTTCCCTTTGCCTGTCGAAGTTTCTTGTCTGTAAGTACATTCTGTGTCGGGCGTATTGCTCAGGCGAACAGTCTGTCCTTTTTTGAGAACTATTTCAAATATTCCATTGCTTGATGGTTTGATATCAGCTTTCTTGCCTCCAATTATGAATACCTTGTCCCACTGCGGCAGATTGACACGACATGGTAGACCGGCATCGCTGTGTATCTCCACCCATTTCAGTACACCGTTTTCCATTGAGGCCGATACATCGAATCCGCCCTCTGCTCTGAGTTTGTTGAAAGAACATGTTTTCCAAGCATCAGGAACGGCAGGAAACAGCCTTATCGTTTCCCCCCAGCTCTGAAGCAGCATTTCTGTAATGGCGGTTGCCGCGCTTAGCGGAGTTTCGATGACAGGATTTTTCCCGTCACTTTCTACGTACATTGTGTTCGGCAGCAGAAGGCTTATTCCTATCGGTTTATTGAGAAAATGGTTGAGTTTGTCATATGATTTGTTGCCGTTTCCGAGGAAAGCATACAGCGATGATGCCCCTGTGTATGAATAACCGGCAAGCCCCTTTCCACCACCTATGTTCATCCAGTGGTCGATGGATTTTTCGAGAATATAGGCAGTTTCAGGATTGTTCGGATTCTCCAGTCTGAGTGGATAGAATGACAGCAGATGTGAGTAGTGTCTGTGTGATTTGGCCATAGGTTTGTCTGATGCTATCATATAGCCGTTTTCATCAATTGGGGCAGGGTGCAGTCTTTGCAAGATGTTGTTCCACTCTTTTGCCTCGCCGCTGTACATGCCTGTCTTGTAGTTTATTTCTTTAAGTACTGTCAGAATCCATCTCAAGGCAGCCAGATTGTAGTTGCTGTTGTCGTAAACCTTGAAACCTTCATATTCGGGTGATTCTGTAGCAATAAGGTCTATGGTTTTTCCTGTGTCTTTAAGATGCGGCTTGTAGATATCCAGAATGCCGACAGCTTTCGGTCCGACCTTACGTCCTATTTCCTTCCATGAATATCCGGCATAGCGCATGTACGACCAATATGTATGCAGCGCCCACGCAAAATCACCGACTTTGGCTGTTCCCCTTGATTCCAGTATGTCGAACAGGCTTTCATCCATAAGTTTTATGAAATTTTCCGCTTGTTCCAGTCTGTTGGTCGGAAGTGTCGACATGTACGTCAGCTGTATGTTGAGATTCCACCAGATTCCAGGCCATTGGCTTGTCTTGTAGAACGTGCCGAATACATCCATGGCTGGACCGTCGGGCCGTGAGCACGTGGCAAGTTTATACAGTTGTATATGGTAGAAGTTTTCCATCTTTTTGTCAGGGATGTCTATCATGCCTTTGCTGTAATATTTATTCCACCATTTGTGCATGTCGGCTTTGACATTGTCCAGTCCTACGTGCATCACTTTCTTCACTTCATTTTTTGCCGCAGGCAGTGAACGTCCTTCAGAAGGTACTTCGTTTTTTGTCGAGATGCATATGGCTTTTAATCCTTTGCCGTACGTGTATGTTTTCCAATATGTTGCGTAGTCACCTCCTGCCAGCAATTTTTGTATGCACCATCCGTCTTCACGCCCGGCACTGCATATCGGTTCCGGATTGCCTATGTACGCCAGTTCTTTCTGCAGATTCGGGAAAACCTGTATTCGTGGCGACAGAGGACTTCCGGGTTCAAATTTCCATTTACATTCCTGTTCTGCATCAGTTTCAACCACATTGACATCGTGGTCATATGGGGTGTAGGCCGTAAACTTTATTTCCCCGGCATCTGTATACAGCGTTCCGTGCAGTTCTGCATTATATATATCGAGAACCATCTGTCCGGAAATGATTTTTCCCCTTGGAATCATTTTCATTTTGCCTATGTCCATACGGCAGTAATCCACCATTACAGATGCATCCTTCACTCCCATAGATGTCTTCTTGTCTGGAGCCTTGCGGTGGTCGGTGACATCAGGACGACTTAGCCATAGTGTTAAACTGTTGTCTGCCGTGTCCACGTAAACAACCATTCCTACATTTCCGTTGCCAAGGAAAGCGCCTTCGTTCCATTGCAGAGGCATTTGTTCCCACACCAGTGATTGGCTTTCCATATATTTGCCAATATGTTCGGCTGGATTTTTCTCTGTCGGCCGGGAGGCAAACATGCAAGATGCAGTCATAAGATACATGATACAGAAGGAAAAAATGATTTTTTTCATAGCTGAATGTTTTTAATAGGTTTAGACATGAATTTTTTACAGTACGTCGGTTGGTTGTTTAGGCATTACAAAAATATGCCATGTATGTTTAACTGCAAGTTTTTATGCAAACTTTTTGTGATTCTTACAATTTTTTCAATTCTTGGTGAACATTTTCGTCATCCATTTTGTTAATACGAGTAAAACAAAGAAAAAACAGGACAAGCCGAAAACCTGTAAAAGAGTAGGGTAAAACTAAAAACAGTGTATTATGAAAAAGCTTTTACTTACAGCGTGCTTAGCACTTGCCTCAACCGCCATGCAGGCACAGGTGTGGTTAGGAGGATCTTTGGGATTGAATTTCCAGTCGGCAGATGACGTTGACCAGACTACCTTTACAATCGCACCGGAAATCGGATACAAACTCAGCGACAATTGGGATATTGCTATCGGAATTTCTGAGGCTTATACCAATATCAATCCTGATAAGGGAAAGTCTACATCAACCAACTTCTTCAGTGTCAATCCGTATGCTCGTTATACATTCGCATCGACTGGAAAAGTAAGTTTCTTCCTTGATGGAGGATTTATCATCGGTACAGGTGACTATTACTATGATGGTCATAATTATGACGATGAAACTTCTTGGGGTATTGGAATACGTCCGGGCATCAAGGTTGATTTGACAGAACATGTGGCTCTTGTAGCACGTCTTGGATATCTGGGCTACAAGCATGAGGGTGGACCTGACGTAAGTTCATTCGGATTCGGAGTTGACAACAACAATATTTCTTTTGGAGCATATTACGCTTTCTAACGTAGAATATATTCATAAGTTCAGAATTTAGTGCAGATTTTCACCTCTGCCGTCTCCCTGGATGCACACGGGATTTTATAATAAAGACATTTATGTCAGAAGAATAGAACATTGACCCGTAATGCAACGTGCAAGTTGGGGGATGTTAAAGAATATGGCGAAGCATTCAACTTAGTGCTTCGCCATATTTTTTATTTTGATGTAATATTTTGTTGTATTTTCTTTTCGCTTTTTTTCCTTAAACCAGTATCTGTAGGATTCTCTCCAAATTGTTCCTTGTAGCATTTTGTAAAATATGATGGAGAGCTGAATCCGACTTCGTAAGTTATTTCTGCAATTGTCATGCCTGTTGTCTTCAGCAGATGTGCCGCTCTTTTCAGACGTGCTGTCCTGATAAGCTCGTTAGGCGAACAACCGGTAAGTGCTTTCGTCTTTCTGTACAGCTGAACTCGTCCCAGTCCCATGCGTGAACCTATTTCTTCAACGTTGAGGTTCGGATCAGCAAGCTGTTCGGCAATTGTCTTGCGCAGTTTTTCGGCAAATGCTTTATCGACAGCGTTGACACAGTCTTTCGTTTCCTTTTCGTTGATGTTGGCATTGCTGTTTTTTTCTCCGAAGAAGTCGGCCAGCCTTTTTCTGTTGTCAAGAAGGCTTTGTAGTCTGGCCAGCAGTAGGTTGGCCTGGAACGGTTTTGTAAGATAAGCATCAGCGCCGCACTTATAGCCTTCTATCCGCTGAATGTCGTCGGCACAGGCCGTGAGCATCAGTACAGGAATGTGAGAAGTTCTGATGTCTGTTTTCAGTTTCTTGCAGAATTCCATTCCGTCCATAACTGGCATCATGACATCGCAGATGGCCGCGTCTGGTACGGTTTCAACAGCTTTGTCAAGTCCTTCGCGTCCGTCACCTGCCAGCATTACATCAAATTTGTCTGAAAGGAGTGCCGCAATGTAAGTTCTTAACTGTACATTGTCATCGATTACGAGTATTGTTGACCTTTCTGCGCTTTCATCCGCTGTTGGGTGTGGCGCATCAGCGTTGTCTGTTGGTTCTGGACAAATGCGGGCACTGTCGACAGCCTGTCTGGCAAGTGTGCTGTCTGATATTCCGGTATCGAATGGTATAACAGACTGGTTTGCGGCAGATTGACGCAGCGGGATGCGTATTGTGAAAATGGTACCTTTGCCAACTGTACTTTCTACGCTGACCGTACCGCCGTGTATATTTGTGAAAGCCTTCACGATGGCCAGTCCGATGCCTGAACCTGCACCGCTTATACCAGTTTGGCTGAAGCTGTCGAAGATGTTTCCTATTCGTTCTTCTGGTATACCTTGGCCGCTGTCGGAGAAATGCATGATGAGTGAACCGTCATGTTCGTTGTTTTGGATTGACAGATTGATGTTGATTTTTCCTCCGTTCGGCGTATATTTGAAAGCATTTGACAGAAGATTGTAGACTATTCGTTCTATCATTTCCGGGTCGGCATCGACTATTGTTCCTTGTGGAAGGGTGTCGGCATTGACGGACAGTGTTATTTGGCGTTCATCTGCAAGGTCGCGGAACGAACTTGTCCACGTACTAATTGCGGAAAGTATGTCCAAAGGTGAGAAATGTGGTTCCAGTTTGCCTGTCTCATATTTTCTGAAATCCAATATCTGGCCGACAAGTCTGAGCAGTACTGCTGTGCTGCGCCTTACGTTCTCCAGTAATGTGCGTTGGTGGGCAGTCGTTTCCGGGTCTGCAATAAGTCTTTCCACCGGGTCTGCAATAAGTGTAAGAGGTGTACGTATGTCGTGTGACACGTTGGTGAAAAATGCCAGTTTTGCTTGCGTGGCCTGTTTCAGCTGAGCTGTCAGATCGACCAGGCGTGCACGTTGTTCTTCGAGCTGGGCTTTCTGTCGCGTGAGTCTGCGGTTCATTCGGGCTTTAGTCCTGAATGCTTTTACTGCAATGACAAGAAGTGTGCACGTGAGCAGTATTATGACGGTTGCGGCAGCAATGAGTGTCCGCTGCATTGATATCCGTTGCAGAATAGTGGACAGTTTTCCGTCAAGCAATTCGATTTTTTTGTCAAGTCCGGCTATATGTTCTGTCTGCATCTGCATGATGCGTGCATTGGCTTTGGTAACCAGGTCGGTAGAGAGTACATTCTCGCGCTTATAAGGATTCCCGTGCAGAATGTTTGAAGCCACTTCTATGGCTTTGTCGCCTCCTGTGGGATATATGAATGTGGCGTCAAGTTTGCCGTCGATGACACTTTCTACTCCCAAACCTTTTCCTGGCAGAGCATCGAAGCCTACAAAAATCATTGATGAACCGACACCCAGTTTGTCGGCTGCCCGGCGTGCTCCGAGCGCCATAGGATCGTTGTGGGCGAATACCAGGTCAATATGTCTGCCTAAAGCATATATCGAGTCGAAAGCGTTTTCAGCGGCTTTGCCGAACCATCCGGCATCGGCCGATGCTGTTATTTTTATGTTCGGGTATGCGCGTAGTGCATCTGTTAATCCTCTATGACGTTCTGCCGCAGGGGTAGAAGCTTTCAGACCTCCTATTTCTGCTATATTACCGTGGCCTTCAAGGCGTGCTCCTATATATTGTCCGGCTCTGAAGCCCATGTTGTAATTGTCTGCTCCGACATATGCTGTGTATTTGCCTGAGCTTATTTTACGGTCCACAAGTACCACAGGGATTCCCTGATTGTAGGCTTCTTCTATGGCTGGCGTCAGTTCGTCGGCCTCGTTGGGCGAAATAATGAGCAGATCTGCACCTTCAGATATCAGTTCCTCAATGTCGCTTATCTGTCTCTTGCTGTTGTCATGGGCGCATCGTATGGTAAGGGCTATGTCGGGATGGAAGAGTGCTTCTCGCTTCATCTCGCTGTTCATTTGTGTGCGCCATTCATCGTCGCTGCACTGTGATATGCCGATAGTATAGCGTGCTTCTTGTTTACCGCCGCATGATGCGAGTATTGCGATTAGAAGCATTGCCAAAAATGATAAGATGTTTCTCATAATGGGAGATAAATGTTAGGCCTCAAATCCATTTTATCAGGCCTTTTACAGATTATACTACGGCAAAGTTAATTATTTGAGCGGTTCCGGCAAATGTTTTGTCCCTGCTTATTGGGAATGTATGGAGGCGTGCGGGCACACAGTGATGATGTGTTTGCCCTTTTTGCATTGATTAAGGTCGTATTAAAATAAAGAAAAGCCGATGCTGTAAAGCACCGGCTTTCTTTATTTATCTATCAACGATAGAATAATTATTGTTGCATACTTTTTGTTTGTTCTCACGCCCGACGTTGATATTGCGGGCGCCTGCGGCTTCAATCCTGAGCGCGTCAGATTCTTGTTGTGAGCTCTTGCGGCAGTTCAGGCATGGCTCCGTTTTGAGTGCAGACATACGCTGAAACTTCAACTGCCAGCTTGTGTGCTTCTCTGACAGGCATACCTTTTATTATTGCTGATACAAAAGCCGCGGTGAAGGAGTCTCCTGCTCCAACTGTGTCGACAACATTGACTACAGGGGTCTCTACGAATGATACTTCACCTGGACTGAACACATAACTGCCGTTGACGCCGCACGTGAGGATGAGCATTTTTAGGTTGTATTTGGCAATGAGTATCCAGCATTTGTCCTGAAGGTCGATGCCAGGATAACCGAACATACGGCTTACGGCAACCAGCTCTTCATCGTTGATTTTGAGAATATTGCACTTGCGGAAAGAGTTGCAGAGTATTTCCTTTGTGTAGAAGTCCTGACGAAGGTTGATGTCGAAGATTTTCAGTGTATTGGGGTCATCAGGCATTGTGTCGATGAAGCGGTTTATGGTTTCTCTTGATACAGGGCTGCGCTGTGCAAGCGAACCGAAGCAGAGGGCTCTGGTGGAATGGGCGAGTGTGTCGAGTTCTGGTGTGTAAGGTATATTGTCCCATGCAACACCTTCTTTTATGTTGTATTTTGGAACACCGTTGGCATCCAGTTCAACCATTACTGTACCTGTCGGATACGGAACCTTTGCAATATGTGTGCATAATTTCTTTTCTCTGAAATTGTCAAGCAGTTCGTTGCCGAGCTTGTCGTCGCCTACGGCACTGACAACACAGCTGTCAAGTCCGAACTGCGAAACATGATATGCGAAGTTGGCTGGTGCACCACCTATTTTCTTTCCTTCCGGAAGCATGTCCCAAAGGGCTTCGCCCATTCCTACGATTATTTCTTTATCCATGGTGTCTTTATTTTTATACTTTCAAAATCTTTCAGTTTTTCAGTTTCTTATCTTCGATGTGTAGAAGAGCAGGTAGGCTACTCCGGCCGCCATAACGGCTACAGCTCCGTTTTGGCCGACTGCATCGGCAGCGAATCCCATGAGAAGAGGGAATATTGTTCCTCCGAAAAGTCCCATTATCATAAGACCGGAAATCTCGTTCTTCTTTTCAGGTGTTGAGAGAAGTGCCTGTGAGAATATGATGGAGAATATGTTGGAGTTGCCGAAACCTATCAGTGCTATAGCAATGTATGTTACTGCCTGCATGTTGGATGTGAATAGGGCTACGATGGCTATGAGCATGCATGCAACACTGATGAGGAAGAATCTGCGTGCCGACACTTTCTGAAGTATTACAGAACCGCTCAGGCATCCGAGTGTCCTGAATATGAAATAGAGGCTCGTAGCAAATGACGCTTTGTCGAGTGTCATGGCATGGCGTTCCATAAGAATCTTCGGAGCTGTAGTGTTCGTTCCTACATCGATGCCTACATGGCACATGATGCCGATGAAGCACAAGAGTATGAACGGCTTGGATAAAAGTCGTATGCAGTCGCCGAATCCTGAGGCTTTGTCAGGGCGCTGTTCTTCAATGTGAGTGGCGCCGAGCCATATGACAGCTATGACAGCTATTATCATGTATACCGGGAACAATATGCGCCATCCCAGACCGAATGCCGGTACTGAAGCTGTTGCTCCCCACATTGCTATGTAAGGGGCAAGGAATGACGCAATGGCTTTGACAAACTGTCCGAATGTGAGTGAACTGGCCAGTTTGCTTCCTGATATGATATTGCTCAGAAGCGGATTGAGCGATGTCTGCATGAGGGCATTGCCTATACCTAAAAGTGAAAACGAGCAGAGCATGAGCGTGTAGCTGTCACCGAAGATAGGTAGTAAAAGTGATACGAAAGTAATTGTCAGGCTAATGAGTACCGTACGTTTCTGGCCTATACGATTCATCAGTAGTCCGGTCGGTACTGAGAATATAAGGAACCAGAAGAATACTAGAGAAGGGAATATATTTGCTTGTGAATCGCTCAGGTCGAGATCGGCCTTGACGTAATTCGATGCTATGCCAACCAAGTCTACAAAGCCCATTGCGAAGAAGCACAGCATCACCGGAACCAGTTTGGCATATTTTGAATTGTCGTTGCTTGTCATGTCTGTTAAGTATTGATTGTTTTCAGGAGTTTTTTGGTAATAGCGCCTTGCGGCTTGAGACCGCAGGGCGCTTGGTTATGAAGGTCTGTATTAGAGCCCGAGTTTGTAGGCCTTTACAGAACTGAACTTTGCTCCGCCTCCGTCGGCGAGGAAACGTACAGTGTTGTATGGCTCTGTCGGGAATACAAGATTTGTCATGGCTATTCTTCCACCGTCTACGAATATCTCGACAGAACATTTGTCGACGAATATGTCAACGTGATATGTCTTTCCGTTGCAGAGTGAGAGAGGTGCCCATGTGCCGAGTGCAAAGTCGTTTACGTAGTTGACAGAAAGGTGTTTTCTGTAATCGCCGGTTTCCTTTTCATGTATATTGTACTCTGTCGGTTTGCCCAAGTCTGTAATGCCGCTCTGTGTACGGTCCATGACGATTCTTCTTTCTTTCATGTCAAGATAGATTTTTGTCTTTTCGCCTTTGCTGTTCATCAAATCAATGCCGGCTGTAATGGCCTTGTCTGGAGTGATGTCCATCTCGATTTCGAAAGCTCCGTCGTTGTCTTTAAAGAGATTTTCTACGGTCTTTTCTTTATCTACGCTGAATGTACCAAGATCTTTTGTCGACTTGCGAAGCTTTTTAGTTTCTGGTACTGCATTGGCCGCCATGTAGATTTCGCCGTCTTTTGTGTAGAGAGACAGTTCGCGTGGCAGAGCGTTTGCACCTCTATGCTGGCGTATAGGAGTTATGTTGGCGTACTGCCAGTTGCTCATCCAAGGAACTGCGATAGTGCGGTTGCCGGTGTTGGAGAAGCAAACTGTTGCATAGTGGTCCTTGCCGTAGTCAAGCCATTTTGCAACTTGAGGCTTGTTGTCGCAGATGAACTCCTTGCCGTTGAAATCGCCTACAAAATATTCTGTTGCGCTTCCTCCGAACATGCATCCAGGGTTGACGTTGACAATCATAACCCATTTCATATTGTTCTTGTCTCCGTCGACTGGAAGCTGAACGAAGTCTGGACATTCGAACTGATTGGGCTGAGCACCGTATCCCTTGCCGAATCCGCTCTGATATTCCCAGTCCTTGAGGTTGCTTGATGAGTAGAAGCGCATTTCTTTGTCGGCTGATACAATCATGTACCATTTTTTTGCCGGTGCATACCAGAATACCTTAGGGTCGCGGAAGTCCTTGAGCCCGTCGAACGGTGTCAGTATAGGGTTCTTTTCGTATTTTTTATAAGTACGTCCGTTGTCTGTGCTGTATGCCATGCACTGTATCTGTCCGTATTTGTCGCTGGCTGAAGTGTAGAATGCTATGATTGCATTTTTACCATATCCGGCGCTGTTGTTCTTGTCGACGACAGTACTTCCTGAGAATATGTGTCCAAGCGTGTCACGTGCAATTGCCGGTTTGAGATGATCCCAGTGTACGAGGTCCTTGCTGACAGAGTGTCCCCAGTGCATGTTGCCCCATTTCGAACCGTAAGGGTTGTACTGAAAGTAAAGATGGTATTCTCCATCCTTGTAAACAAGACCGTTGGCATCGTTCATCCATCCGTAGAGCGGTGTGTGGTGGTATATAGGGCGGTAGTAGTCTGTATTTTTCACTTCGAATGTGTCTGCAAGTGAAAGGTTCTTCCAGCATGATGCATCAGATGGAACCTTGTCGATTACAACAACAGCTTTTTTTGCACCTGCCGGCAGTTCAAACGGAACGACATAGTCTGTGCTGTCGATGGCAAGGCGAATGTCCATCTGAGTATCGGCGCCGTCGCCGGTGTCAAGCTTGACCTTTCCTTCCTCACATGATTCCTGTATAGGGAGAATTAAGTATTTTGACGGATTATTTATTGTCAGTATAGTCAGCGAATCGCCTTTGTGTTCTATTGATATGTTGCCTTCCTGCTGGTGGCATGAATAGAGTGATACTGCTAAAGTTGCTGCCAACGATATTGCAGGTATATTATATCTCTTCATATTACTTGATTTTTTATGTGGTATTTTTGTTCGTATCACAGTTTGCTGATAGTCCTTTTCTTGGGAATCAGAACTTTATCTGTGCCGAGAATTCAACAGTGAATGGACGGATGTAGCTTCCTGCAAGAACACTTCCTGAGTATTTCTTCGCTTCATCTTTAGTGATGAGCTCTGCTCCTGCAATACTTCCTTTGGCACCTGTCTGGTTGAGGAAGTTTACTACTGTACAACCGAGTGAGAAGTTCTTGTTTATCTGCCAGTTTACACCTCCGAATGTTTCCCAACGTCCATTGAAGTAATATGCGTCATTGATGTTTGCATATGTCTTGCTGAAGTAGCGGAAGCTGGTCCATATTCTGAGGTCTTTGGTAATCATGTAGCTCGGGTCAATTTCAATTATGAATTGAGGTATTTCTGCTACAATGTTGCCTGTTGCATCAATCTTTCCGACATATCCGTCTTCAAATGTGACAGAGGTTTCATATTTCTTGTATGTAGGCTTCTGGTAAGTGAAGAGGAAGTGCAGGTCGAATCCTTTGAACGGGTGGGCTACAACGTCTGTGGTCCATCCAAGCGTCATGATGTCGTAGTTGAGCGGTGCAGACAGAATCTGATTATAGCCAGGTTTTGTATCTGTTGCCGCGACAGAGTGCTGGAGGTTGAGCGTTGAGTTGTTGTTGGTCTTTGATATGTATGAAAAGAGTGAAGTGAGACTTATCCAATCGTTGTTGTAATAGATACCTATACGTCCCAGCGGTACTGAAATCTTATTTGTGTTAGGAAGAGTTGCCGGCGCAAAGTTCTCGAATTTAGGATGCTGAGTTATGTATGTGAAATCTCCTGTAAATCCGAATTCTTTAGTCAACTTGTATGTGGCGGCTGCTGTGAGCACGTAGTTCAGCCAGTCGTAGTCTACATCTGTCGGAGATATGACTGTTCCGTCAGGACTTGTTGCACCAAGGTGATAGTTGGCGAATCGACCTACGTAATTGCCGGATGCATTCTTTACGGCTGCATTTTCTCCATGGAGTGCCTGATATTCAAGGCGTCCTCCGTAGTAGAGGTTGAACTTGTCTGTGATGTCCCAGTCGTGGCTGGCATAGATGGCAACCTTGTTCTCGTATCCCTTATAATATTCGGATGCGTTCTTGTTGAAGTCGTAATAATATCCGCTTCCAGGATAACTGCGGTTGTCGGAGGTCGCGTAATTGGTATTGAAGAGTCTTACTGGATAGCTTCCGTCGCTAGGTACCGACTGGTCGTACATTGTGGTACTTGAAGAGTAGTCAATGTCGTAGTACCACTCGTTGATGCCGACTCTCCATGTGCTGTTGCGGGTCTTTCTTGAGAGTTCTGTAGTGAAGAAGAACGAATTGATGTAACCTCTGTTGAGGCATGACATACGGCTTTGTACATATTCTCCGTCATAAGGTTTCATTGTACCGTCGTCTGCCAGGTAATTGTAGCTTATTCCTGCTTCATTCTTATCGAGAGACATTGGTGTCTGCCACACGCATGAACCCATTGAGTGGTCATATTTCGCTATGGCATTCCATTTGAGTCCGTTGTCCCATTCATATTTGTTCATGAGTGTGATTTGGTGGCCCCAGTTCTCAACAGCATCGTAAAGAGTGGTCTTTTTAATTTTTCCGCTCTTCATATCCATGTATACCATTTCGTTGTCTACAGGAAGGTATGATGTGGTTCCGAGTTTGAAATCTCCGAATTCGCTGACACTTCCGTCGCCGTTGTATACAAACGGTGCTGACTGGGTGGCATACATGTATACAGGATGACTGTTGCTGTAGTTGTACATGGCTGTAAATTCGCCCTTCTTGTTGTTGTAGCGCTTTGTGATGGCGAATTTGTAGATTTGAGTCCTGTCCTGAAGCGGTGTTGACTTGATGTCGAATGTTCCTGGGTCGAAATCTTGATAGATGCTTCCGCTGTAATACCAGTCTTTGGCTATTTCGCCGTTGACATTGAGAGAGAATTCCTGAAGTCCGAAATGGTTGGACTTATAATCCAATGTACCGTGGAATCCTTTTTCACCGAGCTGTGTGAAAGAGTTTACAGCATAGCCGATATAGCCGGTCGTAATAGCTGTTTCAGAAATCTTGAGCAATCCTACATGGCTTAGACTGGCATCTGCACGCCAAAGAGAGTTTACGGTGTGCGGATTGGTGGCATATGTCACCGGCACTCCGTTTTCGAGTACATTGACGTCGGCTGAAGGAAGTCCGATTTGAATCTCTCTAGGTCCGTTGGCGCTGGCCGCATTGAGCATGACATTGCGGTTGCCTTCTTCTTTAGTTGAATTACCTTCTGCATCTGCCTCGTCCTGTGCATAGACATTAGTGATTGCAATAGCAAATGATAGCATTGCAGCCAAAGTCTGATTTACCTTTTGCCTTGATTTGCTGTTCATGGTAATTATGGTTTTAACATTAATAATTGTTTTTGGTTTTGAATCACGCTACAAACATAATCAGTCATTTTGTTTGCCTATGAAAATTTTGTTTCTTCAATCTTGCATTTTTGTTTCATGAAACAAATTTTGTATAGAATGAAACATATTTTACATGTAACAGGCTGTCTTGTATGCAATTTGCGTGCTCTTGACAGTTGTAATGACTTTACCTTTTTATATATTTAATGGGAAAAATATGTAAATTGTTCGCAATATGATGTTAAATATGTATTTTGACGCCTGATTTACATAAAAAATTGTTGAAATCTATAGGCAGGCCTCAAAATATATATTAAAACATCATGTTGTTGCTGAGCATAACTGTTGGGCTTGTTGCTGTATGAAAAATGGCTGTTATTTCGCAGTATTGTTCTTGTACTGTGATTTTTTGAACAGATTAAGACCAACAATAAGTTTGAAGGTACCGAATGAGTTTGTTAATCCGAAGTGCTTTTCCCTGTAGGCATATGTATGCATTTCGAACATAAGTCCTGTAAAATATTTTGTGTTGTTCCAGAATAGGCTTGCACGAGTTATGATATCGGTACTGACATTTTTCATGTTGAATTTGGAACTCTTGTTTTCTGATATGTTTGATTTTCTATATCCTATTGACGGCAACACAGACACAGCCAACAGGCAGTTGCGTCTGAACACCCAGTTGTAGCCGTATCCGAAGCTGATGGCATAGTCGCTGTAATCAATTTTGTCGAAAAGAAGCGACGGATCTATTTTTCCGGAAAGGTCCGCCGGTATTTCTTCTTTATTGAATGTTATGTCCATGGTGCTCATGGAGAATCCGACTTTCCATGAACCGCAGCTGCGTCTTTGCACGGCATTTTCTCCAAAGGCGGCAGGCCATGAATATTTTCTGTTGTTGAATATGTACTCGAGATTAAGGCCTCTGCATTTTGTGTCCAAGCCGCTGAATTTATTGTCCAGTCCTTTCATGTCTACACCCGTAACGCTTGTAATGCGTGCACTCTTTCCTGAATTGAATCGGTATACTTCTGCCACAAAACGTCCGGTGTTGAGTGCCAGTGACCATCTTTGGCCGGTACCGTTTGTTTCACCTTTTTTCCTGCCTATGTCGTCAAGATTAATGGAATGTCCGATGCCGATGATTCCGAAATAGACGTATCCTCCAAGTACCATTGATGGGTTGGAGTGTATGTTCATTGATTTTCTTTTACCTGAAGCCGATGAACTTATATAATAGAAATCGTGCCATCTGCTCAGCTCTAACTGTGCTGTGAGGTTGTATAGTTGCGGAGTAATATAGGTCGTGTCGCATCCCATGAAGAAATCGTAGACGCGATCAAAGGTCTTTCCTATTTTCTTTACGAAAGATTTGCTGTTTTTGTTGTCCTTCGTTTCTGTTGCAATACTGTCAGAATCGTTCACACATATTTTTGCTTCCGTGTTTTGTGATGCACATATTGTAATGATAGTGCAAATAACTCGAAGTATGCAGTTATTTATGCTGAACAATTTGTTGTAATGCATGCAGATTTATAATATTAGTTGTGATAGATTTATAACGCATTGTGGAGAACAGTTGTTTACAGTTTTCCTAAGATTTTATCCATGACCCAGTTTGTAAGGGTGGCGCTGACCGAGTTGCATTCGCATACTGATTTGTTCTGCAGATGCTCTACAACAGCTTTTATAAGTGGCATCTGGGTGTGTTCCGGATTAACGAAACTGAATTCTTCGCGTCCATCTTTTGTGTGAAGCGCTACAGGAGTGTAGTCGAAAACCGAGAAACATATCATGCCTTTGTCGCCAACTATTTCAATCCTGTCTGTTCTAGCTGATTCATGTGCTACAAAGCACCATGAGGCAGAGCCTGGTATGCCGCTGTCGAATTTGAAGCATGCACTTATGCTGTCTTCGACTTTGTATAGATGGGCAACGTTGCAGCATATGCCGTTGGCTTCGGTTATGACTCCGAACATGTTTTGTAGCAGGTCTAGCTGGTGGGGAGCGAGGTCATAGAAGTAGCCTCCGCCTCCTGCAATGTCCGGCTGTAGACGCCATGGCAGATTTTTCTTGTTGTAATCTAGTTCACGTGGTGGAACGGCAAAGCGTACCTGTACATTGAGTACTTTTCCTATTTTACCGCTGTAAGCCAATTCTTTAACTTTCTTGAAATATGGCAGATAGCGTCTATAGTATGCTACGAAGCATGGTATGCCGGTAAGTTCTGATATTCTGTTTATTCGTAGGCAGTCTTCATAGCTTGCGGCCAGAGGCTTTTCCACGTATACAGGTTTGCCGGCCCTCATGGCCATTATAGCAAACGTTGCGTGTGAGGAGGGTGGGGTGGCAATATAGACGGCATTTACTTCTGGGTCGTTTACCAATTCTTGAGCATCTGAATAGAAATGCGGTATGTTGTTTCGGCGGGCATAATCGCGTGCTTTATCGATGTCGCGGCTCATTACAGCTGTTACCATCGAATTTTAAATTTTTACGAATTCCGGACCGCTTTTTTTATCAGTGACTTCACCGCATCCGATAAAGCCCCATTTAATAATTTTATCGTACTCCATCTATTGTTTAATAAAACGTAATTTTATGCTTGCCTTTTGCAAAAATAGCGATTTTCCCCTACTTTTGCTTTAAGTATCAGTAGAAAAACTGAAGAAAAAAAGAGAACAATGGACAATATTGAAGGAAAAAAGGAGTTTTGGATCTATAGGAGCGTATCCAGATGCTTCTCGGATGGAGTTAGTTTTCTGACAGATGATTTTCTGAAACTGCTCTCGCGCTCGTTGCCTATAGCGTTGCCTCTTGCTGCATTTATGGCCTATGGCCTCTATCTTATCAGTAATGTACAGGCACTTGTTGTTTCACCTGCAATAGGCATTATCATTTCTGTAATTGCAGTTTTGCTTTTTGTCTTTTATACTGCAATGGAAGCTTTCATATATTCTTCTGTAAAGCATCGTGCTGATGGTGAAGATATCAGTTCTTTTAAATTCAAGTTTGCATATCGGAAGATGTTGCGTCTATTTCCTAAGATTCTGCTCTTCAATGTGATATCGTTGGTATTGAGTGCAATTCCGGCTGTTTTGTTTTATCTGCCGACATTGATTGTGCGTGACAGTGTAGAAACAGACATCGCATATTATGTCGCGCTTGTCGTAGCATTCATCGCAACGATAGTTTTGCTTGTACCATACAACATGGTTTTGCCTACAATAATGTTTGGCAAAGGCGGATTCTTCAAATCCCTTTATAAGGGATACACGTTGGGCATGAAGAAATGGGGAAAGGTATTTGCTCTTTCATTGGTGGTTACAATAATTGTAAATGTAGTTTCTGCATTACTTCTTTCTCCTGCAATAATATTTTCTATGATACAATATTCTGCATCAGTTAGTATGTTCAATGGCGATGCCGTCAATTTGCCGGATAATTTTATATTATGGACGTCTGTCATATTGTTCTTGTCGTCATTTATGTCATTGATTCTTATGTGGATTCAAAGAATACCTTTTGTCTATCAGTATGTCTCGTTTGTCGTAGACGAAAAGACCGAAAAAGAAAATGATGCGATGATGGCCAGATAAAATAACAATCATAGAAGTATTTTTAGTTCTATAGTAGATGATTTAGGCTGTGTCGTTGCTTTGCGATACAGCCTTTCATTTTTAATATAGTATTATTGGGGTGCAATCAGCGGCAACTATTTTTTGTTTATTTAACATGAAAAACATTCTGGTGTAATTCTAAAGATTTAATATTAAAATATTTATGAAAAAAACAGTTCTTTTGTCTCTATGTTTAAATCTGTTCGGCTTCGGATGCGTTATGGGGCAATCTACTACGGCGTTCAAGTCTCTTGACAGCATTTATCAGCAACTTGTACTTCGTCCTCAGGTGAAGCTTGATTCTGTCAAATATACTGGTGATGATTTTAAAAAATCTGGAGGCTTTGCTTGGCAGAGAAGGAAGGGTACAGGGTGGACAATTGGGTGTCGCTTGACCTTAAAGTCTGTGGCGCAAGATGATATTATGCTAATCCGTAAGAATTTTGAATTTGCATCTCGATTCCAAAGTGCAAACTTGAGTTCGCAGAACGATGCTTCGACTTATTTCAATGATTTTCGCACGGCTTTCTTGTACAGTTATGATTCACAATCACAGACTCTTTACTTCTTGAAAGCAACTACAGACGGAGAAATCTCTGTACCGTATGGCTGGAAGACCTTGAATTTCATGGATGCCAGTTCGCCTAACCCATTTGCAGGGGCGGATGAATCAGAACTGCGTCTGTTGGGGCTGTCGCGATTGTGGGCCGAAGTAAAACGTAATTTTGTTTTCATGGAGCGAGTACGTTTGGATTGGGATAGTCTCTATGTCACAAATATCCGAGCAATGAAGCAGGCAAGAAATCGCTCTGAGTGTTTCTTTATCCTGCAACGGATGGCGGCACAGCTTAATGACGGCCATACTTATGTGTATGGCGGTGACCCACGTACAGCAAAGGTTCCTATATCTACAGTTATGATAGGCAATAAGGTCTATGTTGATGCAGTGGAAAGCAGTACATTAAGCAAACGAGGACTTAAGCGAGGAATGGAACTCGTCCGCGTCAATGGCATGCCGGTTTTGAAATATGGGGAACAGTATGTAAAACCATACATATCGTCATCAACACCACAGTGGACTCTTCATCAGACATACGAAGGTTCTGAACTTTTGAGCGGAATGCCGGACGACAGTTTGTATTTGAGTTTTGTTGCCGGTCATGATACCCTGTCATTTATGTATGTTCTTGGTAGCGTTGAGCGTGACCAAGTTTCTGCGTCGTCTACGTTGGAGCTGAAGAAGCTTGACCGTAATATCGGTTATTTGCGCATAAAGGATTTTATGGCTTCAAATTTTAAGAAAAAGTTCGATAAGCTCTATCCGCAAATCTTACAGACCTCGGCTCTCATCATTGACCTCAGAAACAATCATGGTGGGAACTCTGGTAATGGAGACTACATTTTGCGCCACTTGTCCAGTGATTCAATTCGTACTGACACATGGCGCAGTCCTATGT